>WNGB01001410.1_pt1 | contig 88072 bp, 69 predicted proteins | sample 5400681 | NCBI WGS metagenome assembly WNGB01 (sample SAMN13153367, study PRJNA577476) | soil metagenome | isolation source: 115 cm soil or saprolite under grassland replicate 2 | place: USA:California | collected 2016-06-15 | reverse complement strand
GAAGACTGCACCACCATCCGGGCAGCCTCTTCCCGGAACTCCGGCGTGAATTTCTTGTATTTCCCAGGCACTTGATCCCATCCCTTCCTGTGAAGACCCTACATAGGGCCCCCTGTCCGGAAGGCTCGGGGCAGGCCAGTGTGTCGTGCAGCTGCGACTGTTGGGTCCGGTGGAGTTGCGGGACGGTGACCGTGACCTGCTGGCCGAGTGCCAGCCATCGCAACGGGCCTTGTTGGCGTTGCGCGCGAATCAGGTGGTGTCCCGGGCTCACCTCATCGACCGGTTGTGGGGTGAGCGGTTACCTGGTACGGCTAACAACCTAATCCAGGGGTATGTATCGCGGCTACGCGCGGCGTTGCGGCGCGCCGGTGGCGCGGATACCGCGGCGCGGATAGTGACACGGGCGCAGGGGTATTTGGTGCGGCTCGAGCCATGGGAGCTGGACTTGCTCGAGTTCGAACGACTCGCCGCCGACGGCGAGCGGGGTTTTGCCGCGGGAGATATCGCCGCGGCTGTGGAAGCGATGCGGGAAGCGCTCGCGCTGTGGCGGGGCCCAGCGCTGGCCGGGCTGCCGATGTCCACGACGGGTCAGGCCGAAGCCGCCCGGTTGGAAGAAAACCGCCTGGTCGTTCTGGAACGACGCATCGAAGCCGACCTGGTGCGCGGCCGACACTGGGAGGTCATCGGGGAACTGCGGGCCCTGGTCGCCGACTATCCGCTGCGTGAACGGCTGTGGGCCCAGCTCATGGCGGCATTGTGCCACGGCGAGCGCCCGGCCGAGGCGCTGGCCGTCTACGGTGAAGCGCGGGGTCGTCTCGTCGGCGAGTTAGGCGTCGAACCCAGCCGGCAACTCCAGCATCTCCACCAGGCGATCCTCGCGGGCATTCCGCCTCGTGACCTCCCCTTCCCCACCATGTCACCCGACAGGAACAGGTCGACCGCTTGGGACAACGCCGTCAACGCCGACCGGCCGCCTGGGCAGGAGGACGAGCCGAGGCCCGCGAACCGAGGTGAGAGCGGCATCCCAGGGCAGTATCCTCAGCCGATCACCGGGGCCGCTTTCTGGCCAGCTGAACTCATCGCTGCAGCCGTGGGGCGCGCGAGTTCAGGTGCGAGGACGTCGCCAGCGCCGCGGCAGTTGCCGTTGGACGTGCCCGGCTTCACCGGGCGCGAGGCCGAGCTGGCGCAGCTGGACGGTCTACTGACGGAGGCCCGCGAACAGCCCGCCACGGTGGTGATCGCGTCGGTGTCCGGTACGGCCGGGGTCGGTAAGACGGCTCTCGCCGTGCACTGGGCGCACCGGGTACAGCCGCTTTTCCCGGACGGGACGCTGTTCGCGGACTTGCGTGGCTATGACCCCACCGGTGTGCCCGTACAGCCCGATGAGGTGCTCGATGGGTTCCTGCGGGTTCTCGGCGTGTCACCGGAGATGATTCCGCCAAGTGCCGAAGAGCGCTCCGCGCGGTTCCGCTCCCGGCTGGATGGCCAGCGGGTGCTGATCGTGCTGGACAACGCCGCCACGTCGGAGCAGGTTAGGTTGCTCCTTCCCGCGTCTGCGGGTTGCTTGGCGATGGTGACCAGCCGGAGCCAGTTGTCGGGGCTGATCATGCGCGACGGTGCTCGCCGCGTACCGGTCGATTCGCTCGCGGAGGCCGAGGCGCTGGCCCTACTGCGCCGGGTGATCAGGCCCGCGCGGGTGGACGCCGAACCGGATGAGGCGGCGGACCTGGCGCGGTTGTGCGGATACCTGCCGCTCGCGTTATGCCTGGCCGCCGAACGCGCCAACACCCGCCCCCACCTCATGCTGGCGGACCTGACCCAGCAGTTGGCGGACGAGTACGACCGGCTGGACCTGCTCGCCACCGATGACGACGAGACCACCGCCGTGCGGGCCGCGTTCTCCTGGTCGTACAAGGCCCTGGCTCCGGCGGCGGCGCGGATGTTCCGGCTGCTCGGCCTACACCCCGGCCCCGAGATCAGTCTCGCCGCGGTGGCGGTGCTCGGCGCCACCACCAGGCACCAGGCACGCCGGCAGCTCGATTCCCTGACCAGCGTGCATCTGCTGAAAGAGATTTCCCCATACCGCTACCGCTTCCATGATCTGCTGCGTGTCTACGCATTGGAACGCGCCCACGCCGACGAACCGGCACCCGAACGCGAAGCCGCGGTGCGCCGGGTGCTCGACTGGTACGTCCACACGGCGGATGCCGCTGACCGGGTTCTCATGCCCCGGCGCCGCCACATCCCTCTCGAGCATCCGGACCCAGCCAGTCAGCCACTCAAGCTGACCTCTCCCGGCGCCGCGCTGGGCTGGTGCGAGACCGAACGGGCCAACCTGGTCGCCGCGACACTTCAGGCTGCCGAGAACGGGCTGTCCGACATCGCGTGGAAGCTTCCGTTCGCGTTGTGGAGCTACTTCACCGTCCGCAAGCGATGGACCGACTGGATCACCACCCATCGGCGCGGCCTCGCCGCCGTCCGGGAAAGCCACGACACGTATGGCGAAGCTCGCCTGCTGACCAGCATCGCCAATGCCTACCGGGACGTTCGAGACTTCGACGCCGCGTTCGCGCACTTCGAGCAGGCAATCAGCCTCAGCCGCCAGATTGGTGACCGGTGGGTCGAGGCGGCAGCCTTGACCCTGCTCGCCATCGCGCACCGGGACCTGCGGCATTTCGACAAAGCCATCGACTGCACTGAACTCTCTCTGGAGATCTTCGACGCGATCGATGACCCGTGGGGCAAAGCCTGGGCCCTGTGCATCCTCGGCGAAACATACGGGGATCTGCAGCGCCATGACACCGCTATCGACTACTCCCAGCAGGCCCTAGCCCTCTTCAAGCGGATTGACGACCCCTGGGGCGGCGGTTGGACCCTATTCAACCTCGCGCAAATCTACCGCCACCTCCACCGCTTCGACGAGGCGTTCGACTACGCCCACCAGGCTCTCGCCGCCGCGCACGGGATCGGCAACCGGCAGGGCGAAGCGCTCGCCCTCTACACCCTCGGCAAGATCCAAGACGACGCCGGCCAGCTCAGCCCAGCCCGAGAATCATGGCAACAAGCGCTCGCTATCTTCGATGCACTCGGCGCACCCCAGGCCGCCCAAGTCCGCTCCCGCCTCGAGACAGCGAACGCACCACAAACACCCGGCAACGAAGCTACCGAGGAAATCATCCATCCGTGACCGCGCCGCCCTCGGTACGAATAGGGCGGAGATCCTAGGATTCCTTCAGCGCGGATTCATTGGAGACGGCATACCTAATGGCTGCGGAAAATGTCCACGTCATACCGTGACTGAGAGCCAGGATGGTCGGGGCCCGCCGTCCGGCTGTCCATGATCCGCTGGAACGGAGACTTTTCAGCCGCATTTGCTGAAAAGTCTCCGCCGAAAGGGATCAAGCTGGCCGCGTACCCATTCCATCGGTGTCGACCACAATTCCCGGCTTCGTGACCAGCGTCAGGCTTCCACCGCGCACCTCGGCCTCGGCTGGGTCCGCGACATCCGCGACATCCGCGACCGCGCATCCGGCAGAAGGGTTCAGTCCCGGCTTAACGACGCTAACGGCCTGCTGGCCGCCTTGTACACCGCCTTATACACCGCCTGGTCGAGCCTGGCCCGCGTGGCGGAATCACGTGCCTAGCGGCATAAATTCAGCTGCGAGTGCAAGCCATTGCGCGCGGCCCGCGCGTAGCCTGGCGTCGTGACGCATCCGGAGGGTTCGCGAGCGGTCAAGATCGGTGTCCTGCTCCCTCGGCAGACGGACGACCTTGGCGAGTGGCTCGCGGATGCGTCGGCCTTCGAGGCGGCCGGCGCCGACGCGCTGTGGGTTGACTTCGCCTCAGAGCCGGAACTCGATCCGCTCGCCCTGACGGCAGCGCTGGCAGCGGTCACGGTTCGACCACTGCTGGTCACGACCCTGCCGACGTCAGACGGGCCGTCGGAGGCTCTTGCCCGCATGCTGGCCACGATCGGGCGGCTGAGCCACGGTCGGCTCAGGATTGTCACCGACGCCATTCCGGTTGGCGCACTCGCCGAAACTCCGGTCGGCGGACTCGCCGAAACTCCGGTCGGCGGACTCGCCGAAACTCGGGGCGGGAGACTCGCCGAAATCGTTGCCGGTCTGGGGACCTTCCGCCGGATTCCTGGGGACCCCGAGGCTTTCGAGCACATGCGCGAACCAGATGAGGTAGAACGCTGGGTCTCTGCCTCTTCTCCAGACGGCCGCGCGACCTGGCGGGCGACACTGCGGGACGCCGCTGAGAGCGGCGCCCAAGGGCTGGTGGTTCCCATCGGCCCGCGACTGCTCGACATCCTGCGTAATCCTGATGACCCGGGCCACCGTCGTGATCTTCAGCTCGCTCAGGGCTGAGCCGCTAGTCCCGGCAGAATCGCAGCCAGCCGTAAGCCCGAACCCGGCCAGCCGTAAGCCCAAATACGGCCAGCCGCAAGCCCGTTGACACCTTCCGGTGACCGTTTAAGATTCATTTATCCACGATCCCTCGGTCACGGTCGCGACTGTAGTTACCTGGCGACCTCGAAGAAGGGAGACCGACGTGGAGGTCACCAGGCGCAATTTCCTTCAGCTGGGTGCGGCCAATATGGGTGTGCTGGGCGTCTCGGCTCTCGGCTTCGACCTCGCCAAGGCCGTGCACGTCAAGCAGCGCCTGCGCATCGAGGGAGCGAGCGTCTCCCATTCGGTCTGCCCATACTGCGCCGTAGGCTGTGCGCTCCTTGCGTACACCAAGAAGCTGCCAAGCGGCAAGGTGGAGCTACTCCAGATCGAGGGTGACCCGGACAGCCCGGTCAACGAGGGACGCCTGTGCCCGAAGGGCGCGACCGCCTTGCAGCTCGCCGTGTCCCGCCGGCGCATCACGAGCCCGCTCTACCGAGAGCCGGGGGCGGCGGAGTGGAAGCGCGTCTCCTGGGACTTCGCCCTGGACAGACTGGCCAGGAACCTCAAGGCCTCCCGTGACCGTACGTTCGTCACCGTAGACGCGGACGGGAACGTCGTAAACCGCTGCGAGGGTGTCGCCTTCGCCGGCGGTGCGGCGTTCAGCTCGGAGGAGGGTTACTTCGCCACCAAGCTGATGCGCGGGCTCGGCCTCGTCTACCTGGAGCAGCAAGCCCGGGTTTGACACGGTCCCACAGTGGTCAGTTTGGCCGCCACGTTTGGCCGCGGGGCCATGACCAATCATTGGCGTGACATCAGGCACGCCGATCTCATCATGATCAACGGGGCGAACCCCGCCGAGGCTCACCCGGTCGGCTTCCAGTGGCTCATGCGGGCGAAGCTCGAGCGTGGCGCGAAGATGATCCATGTTGACCCCCGCTTCACCCGGACCTCTGCGGTCGCCGACGCTCACCTGCGCATCCGCACCGGAACTGACGTCGCCTACTTCGGCGGGCTGATCAACTACGTCCTCCAGAACGATCTCTACCACAAGGAGTACGTGCAGCACGCGACCAACGCGGCCTTCGTGGTGAAGGACGGCTACGAGTTCAAGGACGGAATCTTCAACGGGTACGACCCGCAGATGCGCGCCTACGACCCCACGGCCTGGACGTACGAAACCGACAAGAACGGCCACGCCAAGCTGGACATCGCCCACCCTCGCTCGGTGCTCAACCTGATGCGCACGCACTACAGCCGGTACACCCCCGAGATGGTCGAGCGCATCACCGGCATCCCGCAGAACCAGTTCCTCCAGGTGGCGAAGCTCGTGGGCCAGATGGGGCGGCCGGACAAGGTGATGACGGTCGTCTACGCCGTCGGCCTCACCCACCACACCACCGGCGTGCAGCTCATCCGCTCGGGAGCGGTGCTCCAGCTCCTTCTCGGCAACATGGGACGTCCAGGCGGCGGCATGAACGCCGAGCGCGGCCACGCCAACATTCAGGGCAACACCGACCACGCGATCTCCTGGGACATCCTGCCCGGGTACCTCAAGGTCCCGGCGCCTGGCCAGCGCAACATCAAAGATTATGTGGACCAGAGCGCGAGCAAACAGCTGCGCCCCAACGCTGTGAACTTCTTCGGCACCAACTACCGCAACTTCATGGTGAGCCTGCTGAAGGCGTGGTACGGCGACGCGGCGACGAAGGACAACGAGTTCGCCTTCGACTACCTCCCCAAGCCGGCCGGAAACGCGTCATGGCTCTCGATCTTCGACCAGGCCCTCCAGCGGAAGATGGAGGGGCTCATGCTGTCGGGAATGACGGCGACCAGTATCGGGCCCGACTCCAACCAGGTGCTGCAGGCGCTGTCGAACCTCAAGTGGCTGTGCGTCATGGACGCCTACCCCACCACTAGCTCGGAGTTCTGGCGCGCCCCCGGCATCGAACCGAGCAAGGTCAAGACCGAGGTGCTGCTGCTCCCAGCCACCCACTGGATCGAGAAGGACGGGTCGTTCACCAACAGCGGGCGCTGGGTGCAGTGGAAGGAACAGGTCCTGCCGCCGGAGGGGGAGGCCCGCCACGACCACTGGATCCTCGCCGACCTTTTCCAGCGGGTGCGCGACCTCTACCGCCAGCAGGGCGGCAAGTACCCGGCGCCGGTCCTTGGGCTCACCCTCCCGTACCAGGATGCACGCCAGCCGACGCTGGACGAGATCGCCCAGGAAATCAACGGCCGGGACCTCACCACCGGCCAGCGGATGGAGAAATTCGCCCTGCTCAAGGACGATGGCACCACGACCGCGGGCGATTGGATCTACACCGGGCACTACCCGGAGAGCGGCAACATGGCCAAGCGCCGGGACGGCGTCCAGGATCCGAAGAAGAACGACCCGACGGGCATGGGCTTCTACCCGGGCTGGGCGTGGAGCTGGCCGGCCAACCGGCGGGTGCTCTACAACCGGGCCTCTGCCGACCCTCAAGGGCGCCCGTGGGACCCGAAACGGCCGGGCATCCGGTGGGACCCTGCGGCTGGCCTGTGGGTGGGCGACGTGCCCGACTACCCTCCGGATGCGGACCCAAGCAAGCCCGACGCCCCGCTGTGGTTCATCATGACCGGGGAAGGCACGGGGCGGCTCTTCAGCAACGGAGTAGCGGACGGGCCGTTCCCCGAGCACTACGAACCGGTCGAGTCGCCGATCGAGAACCCGCTGCATCCCACGGTGTCGGCGACGCCCGTGGCTTTCCTCTACGACAAGGCAGCTGGTCGGCCCAACCGGTTCGGTGCCCCGTCGGAGTTCCCGTACGTCGCGACGTCCTACCGGCTCACCGAGCACGAGCACTACATCACCCAGCACGTCGAGCAGCTTGTCCAGCTCCAGCCGGAGGCCTTCGTCGAGGTGCCCGCCGAGCTCGCCAGGGAGAAGGGGATCGAGACCGGTGACAAGGTGCGTGTGTCGTCGAAGCGGGGCAAGCTCGAGGTCCGCGCGGTCGTGACGAAACGCCTTGGGCCTCTTCAGGTGGACGGGAAGAAGATCTACCAGATTGGCATCCCGATCCACTGGGGTTTCGTTGGCATCAACACCGGTCAGCACTGGCTCGCCAACGCGCTCACGCCGTTCGTCGGCGACGCCAGTGCACGCACCCCCGAGTTCAAGGCGTTCCTGGTCAACATCGAGAAGATGTGATGGCGATGGCTGGGCCGGACGCCGGCCAGGCACCCAGCCCGTGGGCGGCCCACCGTCGGCGGGCAGAGATCCTGCGCGAACGCTACCCGTTTGCGGCGGAGGTGCTGACTGTCTATCTGGCTTTGCTCGACGTTTGGGAGGATGGCTTTGACGCCGCCCGCGCGGACCGGCCGGACCCTCGGCAGCTCGCCCGGTGGGCAGCCGAGCGGGTGCTGCCGGGGGTAGTGAAGGCGACCGAGGCGGTCGGTCCCGAGCCGCTCGCCGCGGCCGCCGACGATCTCCTCGCGGCAGGCCGGGTCGATGGATCGCTGGCCGCGTGGCTCGCGGGTGGCGAGCTCGCGCCGGTCGAGCGTTACCTCGCTCGCGCATCGCTGCGGGCGCCGCTCGCGGCACTTGAGGCGGATGCCGGCGCGGCATGCGCAGATGATCCGTCACCACGGGGCGGCCGGCGCTGCCCGCGCTGCGGTGGGCCGCCCCAGCTCAGTTTCCGCAGCCGTGCCGAGGACCCTCTGGTGAGCGGCCCACGGCAGCTGGCATGCGCGCGGTGTGGCCAGAGCTGGAGCTACTCGGCCAGCTCCTGCCCGTCCTGCGGAGAGACGTCAGGTTCTCGGCGTACAGTGTACGCCGAGCGGCATGACGGACCTGTCGTGGGACGCCGCGAAGCTAACCGCGAAGCCGACCGCGAAGCTAACCGCGAAGCTAACCGCGAAGCCGACCACGGAGCGGACCGTGAAGCCGACCGCGGAGCGGACCGCGAAGCTGACCGCGGGGCGGACCGCGAAGCTGACGGCGAAGCGGACCGTGAAGCCGCCGACGTAGCAGTCGGCGCGCCGACGTTCCCGCACCTTCGTATCGACGCCTGTGCGAGCTGCAAGCGGTATCTGATCGACGTCGACTTGGATCGCGACACCGGGGCCGTACCGGAAGTGGACGAGCTGGCGGCACTGCCGCTCGACCTTTACGCGACCGAGCACGGCCTTACCAAGATCACATCCAACCTGATGGGGTTCTGATGGCGGAGATCACGCCTGGCCAGGACTACGGGTTCTTCACCGACACGAGCGTCTGCATTGGCTGCAAGGCCTGCGAGGTCGCCTGCAAGCAGTGGAACCAGCTTCCTGGAAACGAGCCGGTCTTCGGAGACGGCTTCGACAACACCAGCAGCCTCGATTCGCAGAACTGGCGGCACGTGCGCCTCATCGACAATGTGCAGGACCAGACCCTTGGCGTCGGCCAGGGCAAAGCCTGGCTGATGATGTCCGACGTCTGCAAGCACTGCAAACACGCAAGCTGCATGGAGGTCTGCCCGACGGGCGCGATCATCCGGACCGAGTTCGACACCGTCTTCATCCAGCCCTCGGTCTGCAACGGCTGCCGCAACTGCATCGCGGCATGCCCATACGACGTGATCGGGATGGACCAGGCCACCAACGTCGCGCAAAAGTGCACGCTGTGTTACGACCGCTTGCAAGGCGGGCTGGAACCGGCCTGCGCCAAGGCCTGCCCGACCCAGTCGATCCAGTTCGGCCCGGTCTCGGAGCTGCGGCAGCGGGCGCAACAGCGTGTAGACGACCTGCATTCGCAAGGGGTCGCCGAAGCGCGCTTGTATGGCGACGACGACTCCGTCTACGGCGGGCTCAACGCGTTCTTCCTGCTGATGGACAAGCCGGAGGCCTACCACCTGCCCAACGCTTCGAACGCGGTGCTGCCAAGCCGCAACAACCTGGGCGGCTACCTCACCTCGCTGATCACCGCCGTGCTCGCGGTGCTCGGCGGTCTGATCGCGCTGCGCCGGCGCACAGAGCCGACCCCCGAAACCGGCGCGGCGGCAGGCCGTGCTGATCCGGACCGCAGTGCACCACCTGAGGCTCGACGAGGTGACGAATGATGCCCCTCGCCGCCGAGCATTTCGTCCGCGCGCCCGGATGGACCTGGTACATCCTCTTCTACTTCTTCCTTGCGGGGCTTTCGGGTGGGTCGTACGTCATCGCCACGCTGCTCCGCCTATACGGCAATCGATCAGACGAGCCGACGGCGAGGCTTGGCTACTACATCGCCTTCCCGATGTCGCTCGTATGCGGGATCTTGCTCACCATGGACCTACGTCAGCCGCTCCGCTTCTGGCACATGCTGGTGAACACCACACCCGGCCAGGAGGCCCCGATCTTCAAGTCCTGGTCGCCGATGTCGGTCGGCTCCTGGGCTCTTGCGGTGTTCGGTGTCTTCACCGCGGTGTCGTTCCTCGAGGTTCTGATACGTGACCGGGTGATTCGCACGGCGATCAGTGATCGGGCTGTGAGGTTGCTCGACGGAGCGCCAGGGAAGGTCTGGACCGTCGTGGGGGCCGTTCTCGGGCTGTTCATCGCCAGTTACACCGGCGTGCTGCTTGCCGTCTCGAACCAGCCGGTGTGGAGTGACACGTGGGCGCTCGGCGGGCTGTTCCTCGCGTCCGGGCTGGCCGGCTCGGCATCGCTGCTCGGGTGGCTCGTCCGCTACCGGCGCGATGCTCAGGCCAGCGCCGGTGTGCTCGTCCTCTGCGAACGTCTATTCCAGCTCCTCGAGCTCGTGCTGATCGTGGTCTTCGTGCTGACGCTGATTCCCGCCGGCACGCTGGGCCAGGCCTTCGGCTTCCCCTGGATTCTGCTTTGGCTGGTCGCGTTCGCGGCCCTCGTGCCCGGGCTCGGCGGTCTGGTCAGCGCGGGGCTCAGCGTCAGCCCCGCAGGGGTGGTCACCGCCCAATCGGCGCGCGTTGCCGCGGCAGCGCCCGGGCTGATCCTGCTCGGTGTGTTGGCCTTGCGCGCAGCGGTGATCTTCAGCGCCCAGTGACAACATGATGCCGAACGGCTGCGCTTGCCGGCGCGGAGACCGCAGCCGCCGAAGGCGTGTGGTAGATGCCCGGCGTCGGCCCTGGCGTGCAGCGTCGTCCCTTCCCCGTGCCGCTTAGAGCCTGTTTGAAACAGGCTCTAAGCGCGTCGCGACGATCTAGTTCCGACCCCTTGCGCGGCGCGGTGCGGGCGCAAAGTATAGCGATTGGGGTTCGGATTACCGGTAACGAGTCGTCACCACGCTGTCAGCCGAACGGCCGGCGCGGGCAGCCGGTGGAGCCTGCGCAGCAGTGAATCGTCCGCTCATCGGTGCGGCACGTGGATGCGCGTTCTGTGGGCAACGCCTTTGCCCAGATAGGTCAAGAATCGCCCCTGGAAACATTCCCAGCGCATATCTGCGGTGTCGAGGATTGCCCAGTTGCTGTGCTCCGCGCCGTCGCAGTCGAAGCCGGTTACGTGAACCGCGCCCCAGCCCATGTCGATTCGGCGTTGGTAGGCGTAATGCAGGTGACCGTGCATCAGCCAGCGTGGCCGGACAGCTTTCGCGACTGCTTGTAGCCGCCGACGATGTGCGTCATTGCGGGCGAGGTCAGCATGTGACCACCACGCTGGCGGCGCTGGAAAACGATGAGCGATTCCGGCTGGGCAATCGTGGGTGACCATCACGTCCGCATTCCCCGCCGCTGTGACCGCGGACGCCTGCTCGGCAGTGATCTCTTCCTCCGGCCACCAGTCTCTGCCGGGTGTGCGTTCCGCCTTGTCGAGGCTGACGCCGCCGCCTAGGGCGAGCCATGCCCGGCCCTGCCAACGCCATCGGTGACCGCGGGGAAGGTGCCAGATCCTGCTGGTGACGCGTCGGCGGCCGTCCGGCCCAGGCGACAGCCGCGAAAGCATGTAGTGGTCTTCGTGGTTGCCGTCGATGAACCACAGTTCGGCCCCCGCGTCGCCCAGGGCCGCGTCGACCCGGGACAGGTAGGCCCGGCCGCTACCGTCCGGCCAGATACCGAAGTCGCCCAGGTGCAGGATGATCGCGGGCTCGCCACGCCCCAGCCGAGATGAGATGCGCTTGATCGCGCGAGTCGCCCACCGGGCATTTCCATGCCAGTCGCCCGCGACACCAATCCGGCGGGGTCCGGGACTCATCGCGGCTCCTTGTAGTGGCGCCGACCGGCGGCAGGTTGAAACTGGATTATCGCGTGTCGTTGACACCGGCTGGGCGAGGTCATGCCGGTTGTCTTCGTTCACGGTTCAACTGGCGCCCCAGCGTCCGTCGGCCTTGGCTGCCTCGACCTGGGCAATTCCTGAGGGTCGCATCCGGCCGCCGGCGATCAGGCGCTCGGCCAGGTCTTTGTTTCGCGCGGACCACGTGGACTTGGGCCTCCTCGGCTGGTAGCGCAGCACGTAGTGGTCGTTGTCGTAGCTATGCATCTTCGAGTCGACCCAGCCGAAGCACATCGCGACCTCCAACGCCTCAGGGAAACTGATCGATGCGATCGCGCTGCCCTTCTTGGCGAATTTGACCCACAATCCGGGCTGGTCCGCGTGATGGGCGTCGAGCCACGCCTCAAACGCCTGCCCGGTCTCGAATGGGAGTACCGCCCATCCGTCGCCTGGGTGCCGTTCGATCTCATTGGCAGTCATGCGGTGAGTCTGCCACCGCGCTCGCGCAGCCGAGCTTCGGCGAAGCCTCTCACCGTTGCTCCGACGGCCGGGGCTCCGTGAGCACCGGCTGGGTACTCGAGCGTTCGCGAGCGACCGTCGAGCCCACCGGGAGTAGCCTCAAGGACATGCGAGCGGACATCGACTACCTCGTTCACCTGGCGCGCGAGTCGGCCCGCTTTGCGGAGGTTATTCGCGGGGTTCCGCCGGAAACGCCTGTGCCGTCGTGTCCGGAATGGACAGCCGATGATCTGTTGTGGCACCTCGGGGAGGTGCAGTGGTTCTGGGGAACCGTTGTGCGCGAGAAACTGACCGGCCAGCAGGCGGAAGCGCGCAAGCCACAGCGCCCGGTCGGCCGGGCGGGCTTGTACTCGTTCTTTGAGCGTTCCCGCCGTGACCTGGGGGAAATTCTGGCTTCGGTGCCGCCGGAAACCCCGGCCTGGACGTGGTCGCAGGATCAGACCGTCGGGTTTATCCGCCGCCGCCAGGCCCACGAGGCGCTGATCCACCGGGTTGACGCCGAGTTGGCCGCGGCCAATCGCTCGCCGATGGACCCACTGCTGAGCGCCGACGGTATCGATGAGGCGCTGCGGGTCATGTACGGCGGAGTGCCCGAATGGGGCAGGTTCACCCCCGACAGCGCGAAGACGCTTCGGCTGCGCACCGCCGATACCGGTGACGCGTGGTTGGTAACGCTTGGCCGGTTCACCGGCACCGACCCCGGCGATGGGACGTCCTACAGCGAACCCGACATCCACGCCGCCGACAGCGACCCTGGTGGACAAACCGCCGCGTCGATTGGCGGCGGTGCGGCCGATCTCGACTGCTGGCTGTGGCACCGGCCGCCTGTCGCACCGATCGAGCGCTCGGGGGACCAGGAGGTACTCAGCCGGTTCGAGTCAACCATCGGGGCCGGCATCAACTGACACGATGCTGCGGACCGGCCCGAGAACATGACCGCACGCAGCTTGATCCCTTCTGGCGGAGACCTCTCAGCACATTTGGCTGAAAAGTCTCCGTGCCAGCGGATCATGGACAGATTCTGGGGGTCGTCAACGTCAGCACGGGCCACGTCGGCGGCCACCTCGTCCAAGCGGGAATTCTTCGCGTCGAGGGCGGCTCGAGCGTGGGTAACGTGCACAAGTCAACCGACTCCTGACACGTGTCGCAGGCCGGCGGTGACCATCTGGATCAGTCGGTCGTAGCTGGTGTCGAGGTCCTCCGCCAGCTGGAATGCCCCGGCTGATTGCAGTGCGGCAAATCCGTGCGCCGCGGCGCGTACCGACCGGGCGGCGTGGATCGCTTCCGAATCCTCGAGCCCGTACGCGCGGAGCACCGCGAGGATCACCTCGACGACTCGCGTCCCGGCAGACGCTAGGACCGGATCGGCAACGGGCTGCTGCGGCAGCGCCGCGTACCGATTCGGGCGCTCGGTCGCGTAGGCGCGGTAGGCAATCATCAACTGGCGCAGGGCGTCGTCGTGGCTGCGCCCCAGGACCGCTGTGGTCAGCCCGTCCGCCAGCTCGTTCATCGCCCGTATGGCGATCATTCGGCGCAGTTCGGCGAGACTGTCCACGTGCTTGTAGAGCGAAGGGGTGGCGACTCCGGTCCGGGCGGCCACTGCGGCCAGAGTCAACGCGCCCAGCCCTGCCTCATCCACGAGTTCAACGGCTGCGTCAACCACGGCGCCCGGAGACAGCCCCACTCTTGGCATTCAGGCATCCACCAGAAACTTGAGGATCGCGTTGGCCGTCGGGTCTGGCATCTCGGCATGCGGGTAATGTCCCGCGTCCTCGATGAGCTCGACCCGGGCATGCGATGCCAGCTTGTTGGCCACGAGGTTGGCCTCGGCGGCCGGATCGCTCACGTCGGAGTCCTTGGTGCCCATCACGACCAGCGCCGGGCAACCGACGTCGCAGTAGCGTAGCTTCACCCCGGCCAGGGCCTCCGTTATCTGCGCGCGCAGCGTGGCTATCCGTCCCGGCTCACGCAGGTTCGTCTTCAGATCCTTGACGTAGATGTCCAAGTCGGCGGGATTCGCGGTGGGATAAAGCGAGCGGTAGTACATCCCCCACAGGGTTGGACTGCGCGCGACAAGCCTTGCGGCCGGCTTCATCCACGCTTTGACCGGCCTGTCCCCGGACGATGTCCCGATCAGCACTAGTCCGGTGACGTTCTCGGGTGCCTGCGCCCCTGCCCACAGCGCCGCCCCGCAGCCGATCGAGTGGCCCACCGCCACGGCTGGGCCGCCGAGGTGGCGGATGAGCGCGACCAGGTCCGCACCGACCGAGGCGATGCTGTAGTCCGGCCAGCCGACGCTCGACTCTCCGTAGCCGCGCACGTCCATCGCGGCGACCCGGTGCCCTGCCGCCGCCAGTTGCGGTACCAGAAAGCGGAAGGTCCGCCGAGTGTCACCCATGCCGTGCACGCAGACGACCAGCCGCCCATCCGCCGGTCCGGCCAGCTCGTAGGCGAGGCGCCCATCCACCAGATCCAAGTAGTAAGTCCCCATGACATGCCTCCGCTAATGATAATTGCCTAAAAGCTACTATCGTTAGCTATCGCTGTCAAACCCTCACTGAGGCCAGGGGCGGTAGAGGGAGATGAACTGACGATTCAGCCAACACGCGCCAGCACTCCGCGCGGTCCGCGATTCTTCAGTTTTTGAGGGTGGCGAGAAGCCGCTGTTCCTTGACCGGGTCGAGCCCGGGTGCGGCGCGTGCGTGCGGCGGCTGCGGGTTGCCTTCTTTCTGCTGCCAGTGCCATGTGTCGGCGACCGTTTCTGCTGCGGGTCGGCAACGCAGGCCGGCCTGGTGGGCGCGCGTCACGTCGCCGGCGTGCAGGCCGGCGCCTTCCCCCGTGGGCGGGAGCCAGATCGGCAGCTCGGTCCATGGCTCGATGGCTGCGGCCAGGATTACCTCTGGCGACACCCAGACAAGCTCGGCGTCTGATCCGACTTCTTGGACCGCGGTAGCAAGCAGCGAGCCCATGGTCGCGTGCCCGGGCGCGCTGACAGTGTTGAACACGCCGCCGAGTCCGCGTTCCGCGCTTTCGAGCATCCATGTCGCGAGGTCGCGGGCGTCGATGAACTGCAGCGGCCGATCCGGCGGGCCCGGCGCGAGCACCGGCCCGCCCCGCTCGATCCGCCGAAGCCACCACGGTAGCCGTCCGACATCCTCATACGGGCCCAAAATCAGGCCGGCCCGCGCGATGAGCGCCCTGTCGCCGATGGCTTCCAGCACGGCCAGTTCTGCGCTCCTTTTGGCGGCGGCGTAATCGGCACTGGAGTCACTTCGCGCGTCGCCCTCGACGACCGGCGCCGTCTCGTCCAAGCCGACCGGGACGGGCCAGCGGTAGACGGACCGGCTCGACACGTACCCGTAATGCCCGGCACGGTCGGCCAAGATCTCGGCACTTTCGCGTACCGCGCTGGGTGCTCCCGACCAGGTGTCGATCACCGCGTCCCAGGACCGGTTCGCCAGCGCATCACGCACGGCGGCCGGGTCCGCCCGGTCAGCGTGGATCACCTCCGCGGCCTGGTCGGGAGCGCCGCTCACGCCGCGAGTCACGGTCACGACCTCGTCACCGCGGGCTAGCGCCGCCTCGACGACAGCGCGCCCGACGAAGCGTGTCCCACCAAGCACGAGCAACCTCATGCTCCCCATACTGCAGGCTCCGCCGCTTAGTTCGCGGAGCAGGTTGGTTGCCAGCTCCCGCGGACCGAGGACGAATTGCCGCAGTCCAGCTCGATGACCGCGAGCACTCGCAGCGGGCGCTGCGGGACTGACTGCCAGGGGCGCCGTGGGGGCGGGGTCCCCGCGGGGCGCTGCCGGACCGGCTGCCAGCGGGTGGCGGAGGCGTCCCAGCGGGTGCCATGGGGGCCGAGCCACGCTCAAACGCTTGCTTGGTCTCGAATGGAAGCCCCTCCCGGTTGCCCGGCTGTCCATGATCCCTCACAACGGAGACTTCTCAGCGTATCCAGCTGAGAAGTCTCCGACGTAAGGGATCAAGCTGGCCGCGCACGAGGTCTACCTCCCTAATACGCTGCCCGATCCGCTCCGGCACAAGATCGCGAGGAGGCGGCGGATCTCGTCGCCGCGGAACGGACTACCGCCCGGGCGTTGTCGATGGTTCTCCTCAATCACGCCAGCACGCAGGCCTGAATATACGGCGGTAACCTCTGGGTGCCGCCAGTCCCGCACTTCACTCTGGCGTGCACCGACTTCCCCGGGCTTCCCGGCGCTAGCCCTGCGGGGGTGCCCGCCGCGGGACTCCGAAGATGAGGTTCAGCACGGCACCAATGAACAGGCCAAGGCCAGCGCCGGCTGCGACGTCCAACGGAAAATGTGCGCCCAGGTAAATGCGCGACAGGCATACCGCCGCGGCAAGCGCCCACGGCAGGATCTTCCACCGGCCGTTCAGATATGGCGCCACGAGCGTGGCAACGGCAAAGATCACCATCGCGTGCCCGGAGGGGAGGCTCAGCCCGTGGGCGGCCGCCCCGCAGCGCAGGATCACATCAGAGATCGTCTGCGCGGGGCGGTAGCGGTGCACAAACGTCTTGGCAACGGCCTCGAGAGACACCTTGAGGAGCGCACCAGCGGCGAGCGCCACTGCCAGGCGAAGCGATCGCCGTAGCGCGGCAAGGGCGGCAAGCAGCGGAACAGCCCCGATAACGCCCGACAACTGGACCACCCACATCGGCGGGTACAGCCACCTCGGCCAGTGGTTGACCCACCGGAACACCGCCGCATCAGGGCCCGCGAGGACCTTGCTCGCGACCACCACCCCGCACACCGACATGATGGTGAGCCCTGCGGCGGCCATGATCGCATCGGCCCGCCGACGGTGGTAGCCGCGGCCATCCGGTGCTTGGCACCAGTGTCGCCTCAACCACCGCCGTAGGGCCCAGCCTCCCCTTTGGGTGCGAGCCCAGGGGGCCGCCGTGCCTGCGCCGTGTGACGGGTCAGGGCCGCCGGGCGCCATCAGCACCGCCCACGACCGCGTGATCGCGAGTGTCTGTCACGAGAATCTCCCCTCCCGGCCCGGCCGCCCCGATGCCACAGGCCAGAAGACCGATGCTGCCGCATCCGGGCGAACGTGGGAAGGGATGCGCTACCGAGCGCACTGCCGGACGTCGGTGGTTCGGTGCAGCGTTCGGCCCGGCGCCGCGCGCCGCGTGACGCTGCCCCTGACTCCGCGCTGCCCCTGACTCGGTGCTCCCCGTGACTCGGCACTTCCCCCGAATCCGCGCTCCCCCCGAATCCGCGCTCCCCCCGAATCCGCGCGTCATCCTGCGAGAACTCTCCCCTCGAGCCCTCGCCAGCCGGCCCGCTTCGTGTCATCCTGGCGGTGGGACCGCGGGGGAGATCATGACAAAGTCACCCGAAACCCACGTCGAACCACCCGCAGCGGCCACCAAACGCAGGGGCCGACTTCTGGCGCCTGCCCGCTACCGGCATCCGGGCGACATGATCCGCCTGATCATCGCTGGGCTTGTACTCGCCGTAGCGCTCGCGGTTACCGTCGCCACCCATGCCACATATGCCGGTGCCAGCGCTGCTGCGGTGACCGCTGTGAGGCCCTCTACATTAGCGGGGGGTGTGCTGGCTGGGCTGGTGCAGGTGCTCTTCGTCGTCGCTGCCGTCGCCGGCATAGCCGTCTCGCTGCGTTACCGTCGGTTTCGGCTGCTGGCCAGCCTGGCGGGTGGTGCCGTAGTAGCGAGCGCCGTGCTGGTCGGGATCATTTATCTAGCCGGCGGGGAGCGTCCCCGCGAACTCGCTGTCGGTGCCGGCCAATGGTCGTGGCTTACCGGCGCGTCGCTGGCGGGCCCCGTGCTCGGCGCTGCCGCGGTGGCAACCGCCGTGGCGGCCGCGCCGTGGCTCAGCCGTCGGTGGCGGCGCACCGCCTGGATCGCCCTCTGGCTGGCCGCCGCAGCGCGGATGATCACTGGTACGGCCTCGCCGGTGGAAGTGGTCTTGGCGTTCGCCGCAGGGGTAACGGTCGGGGCCGCTGCGCTCGTCCTGTTCGGCGTGCCCGACCGACGCATCGGCCCCGAAGGGATCGCGGCCGCGCTTGGCTCGGCAGGCCTGCCGGTCACCCGCGTCGAGCCGGCCGCCGTCGAGGCGAAGGGCTCGCGGCCGTTCGTCGCGGCCACCGAAGACGGAGAGCCGTTGTTCATCAAGGTCCTCGGCGCGGATCAGCGCGACGCCGACCTGTTGTATCGCGCGTACCGCTTCATCCGGCTGCGCGACATCGGCGACACCCGGCCCGCCGCCTCGCTCATCCAGGCCGTCGAGCACCAGGCGCTCGCCGCGGTCATGGCCGAGCGGGCGGGGGTGGCGGTGCCCGCCGTCCGCCAGGTTGTCAAGATCGCGGGTGGGTCCGCGCTCCTGGCGATGGAACGCGTGGACGGCAGCTCCCTCGACCAGATCCCTGGTCAGCGCATTAGCGAAACGATGCTCCAGGAGTTGTGGAAAGAGGTGGACAGGCTGCACAGAGCGAGGATCGCGCACCGCTCGCTTCGGGCCGCCAACATCGTGGTCGACCGCGCCGGCCGGCCCTGGGTTGTGGACTTCAGCTTCTCCGAACTGGGCGCCACACAGCGCCAGATGGCGCTCGACGACGCCGAGTTGCTGGCCTCGTTGGCGGCCATGGTCGGGGCCGACAGAGCGGTCGGCAACGCGGCCGCGGTTATCGGCCCGGATGGCGTCGCGGCCGCGGTGCCGTTGCTGCAGCCGCTCGCGCTATCGGCCGGGACCCGCCGTGCGATCGCCCGCGAGGACGGCATGCTGACCAAGACCCGGGTGGCCGCAGCCGCCGCGAGCGGCCGGGAGGATCAGGAGCTAGCACGCCTCCAGCGCGTCCGCCCGAGAACACTGGTCGCGATCGCGGCTGCCGCGGGCGCGTTCTACTTCCTGCTTCCTCAGTTGGCACAGGTGGGAAGCAGCTGGCGGGCCGTCCAGTCGGCCGACTGGGCGTGGTTGCCCCTAGTCATCGCCTTGTCGGCCACGACGTACCTGGCCAGTGCGGTCGCGATCATTGGCGCGGTGTCGCAGCGGATCCGGTTCTGGCCGACCGTGCTGGCTCAAGCCGCCTCATCGTTTGTCAACCGCGTTTCACCGGCCAACGTCGGCGGCATGGCGCTGAACGCCAGGTTTCTGCAGAAGTCGGGCGTTGAGACCACCGCGGGCATCGCCGCCGTAGGCGTCAACAGCCTGGTCGGTGCCGTGGTCCATCTGATCTTGATAGTGGTCTTTTTCACCTGGTCAGGTCACGGGCTCGCCAAGGCCTTCAAGCTGCCGTCGAGCAGCAAGCTGCTGCTGATCCTCGCCGTCATCGTGGCGATTATCGGCATCGTGCTTGCGACCCGGCCGGGTCGCCGGTTCGCCTCGGGCAAGGTGATCCCGGGGTTGCGGTCGGCCGCGGCCAGCCTTCAGCGGGTGGCACAAAACCCAGGCAAGATGATCATGCTGTTCGGGGGGTCCGTGCTGATCACGCTGGCCTACATCGGCGGGTTCGCCGCCTCGGTTGAGGCGTTTGGTGGGGGACCGAGTGTCGTGCTTGTCGGCGCCGTGTACCTCGGTGCCTCGGCCATCGCGGCCGCGGCACCCACCCCTGGCGGCCTGGGTGCCATTGAGGCGGCCCTGGTCGCGGGCCTGACAGGTGTCGGCATGCTGGCCGGACCCGCCGTTTCCGCCGTGCTGCTGTACCGGCTGGCCACCTATTGGCTCCCGGTTGCTCCTGGCTGGCTGTGCTGGCGCGTCCTGCAGCGGCGGGAGTACATATGAAGGCACCTACGATTTTTGGCACGGCCTGCATTGGGCTGACCGTCGTGCTCTCGGCCTGTACGGCGTCACGCGGTCACGTCTCATCCGCGGCGGGAACACCGGGCGGCCGGTACGGCGCTGCCATCACGGTCGGGTCGTTCAGCTTCCCCGAGAGTGTCCTGCTCGCCGAGATCTACGGGCAGGCGCTCGCGGTGAACAAGTTCCCGGTACGGATCCTGCGGAATCTGGGCCCCCGCGAGCTGGTCGATCCGGCGCTGATGAACGGCCTCGTGCAGCTCGTTCCCGAGTATGCCGGGTCCGCCCTGGAATTCATCAGCCTTGGACATCTTTCCCCGACGGCCGACGTCGAGGCAGCCAATAAGGCTCTGGCCCAGTCGCTGGCGAGCCGCGGACTACTGGCCGCACGCCCAGCCGCCGCGCAAAACGCCAACGCGATCGTGGTGACGGCCGCGACCGCGGCTCGCTTTGGCCTGCGGTCGATCACCGATCTCGCCAGGGTGGCACCGCGGCTGGTATTCGGCGGCCCGCCCGAATGCCCTCAGCGCCCCTATTGCCTGCGGGGCCTGCAACGGGCCTATGGTCTGCACTTCAAGGCGTTCATGCCCCTCGACACCGGGGGCCCGATGACGCTTCAGGCGCTGCGTGCCGGTGACATCGGCGTCGCGTTGCTTTTCACCACCAACCCCAACATCTCGGCCCAGCATCTTGTGGTACTGACCGACGATCGCGCCTTGCAGCCGGCCGAGAACATCACTCCCGTGGTGCGCCGCGACGTGGTCGCCCGCTACGGCAGCGGCCTTGTCAGGCTGCTCAACGCCGTATCCGCACGACTTACTACGGACTCGCTGCGCGCCCTTGACGCGCAGGTTGAGCTGGACGGGCGTGGGCCTCGCCCGGTGGCGAAGGCCTGGTTGCGCGCACACGGGCTGATGCAGAAAGGGGGGTTGGGCATTGAGTGACGACATCGAGCCGGTGGCGACGCGGGACGGCCCGGCCACCAGGTCTCCGGGCTCCGCCGTCTATAAACTCCGCCGCCAGCGCAGGCCGACGGGGGCGCCTCCGCCATTGCCGCGCCCGACCTTCGTGAGCACCACGGCATGGCTGGTCCTGGTGGTCGTCACCCTAGCGGGAGCGATCCTGCTCGCCCTGTACACGCCGTGGCTTCGCGTTGATGACCGTGTCAACACCGGGGCGCTCCGACTCCTAGCGGACATACGCACGCCATGGCTGACCGATGTCGCCAACGGCATCAAGGTCGCCGGCACGAGCTGGGGGGTCACCGCGGTCGGGCTGACCGTGGTCGCGCTGACGATGGCGTTCCGGCGCTGGCGACACCTGCTGGTGTTCCTGTGCAGCCTGTTCTTCCTCGAGATGGTCGGGCAGTGGATCTACCACGGCCTGTCAAGGCCGCGCCCGTACGGCGTGCCGATCATAGCCAGCTGGGGAGGGTACTCGGCGCCGTCGCCTCCGGTCGCGGCTTTGACGATCTTCCTGGTCGCTGCCGCGTACTGCCTGGCCGTGCCGGGCCGGGCCCGCAGCTACGCGAAAGCGGCCGCAGCGGCCGTGATCGCCGTGTTCTGTCTCGCCCGCCTTTACCTGGGCGTCGATCATCTGGACGACGTGTTGTTTGGCGTCGCGCTCGGCGTCGCCATCCCGGTGACGGCATTCCGGCTCTTCACACCCAACGAGGTGTTCCCAATCGCCTACCGCCGCGGCCGCACCGCCCATGTCGACGTGACTGGCCAGCGAGGCGCGGCGATCCGGCAAGCCGTGCGCGACCAGCTTGGGCTTAACGTGCTCGAGATCAAGCCGGTCGGGCTGGCGTCGTCGGCTGGCTCCACGCCGCTTCGGCTCGGGGTCGAGGGGAACCCGGAGCAGTACGTGTTCGCCAAGCTCTACACCAAGGGGCACGTCCGCGCCGACCGCTGGTACAAGCTGTGGCGCACCATTCTGTACGGCTCCCTGGAGGACGAGCACCCCTTCCAGACCGTGCGGCGCCTCGTCGAGTACGAAGATTATGCCCTCCGCCTCCTGCAGGACGTCGGCATCCGCACGGCCAGGCCCTTTGGCATCGTGGAGATCACACCGGAGCGGGAGTACCTGCTGGTCACCGAGTTCTTCCAGCACGCCGTGGAGATCGGTGAGGCCGACATCGACGACAGCGTGATTGACCAGGGACTCCTGCTGATCCGCCAGATGTGGGACGCTGGGATCGCCCACCGGGACATCAAACCGGGCAACCTCATGGTCAGGGACGGCCACCTGCTGTTGATCGATGTGGCCTTCGTCCAGGTGCGGCCGTCACCTTGGCGGCAGGCGGTCGATCTCGGCAACATGATGCTGGTGCTCGCGGTGCGCACCGACCCGCAGCGTGTCTACCGGCGTGCGCTGCGCTACTTCAGCGCTGCCGAGCTGGCGGAAGCCTTCGCCGCCACCCGGGGGGTGGCAAGCCCGACCCAGCTGCGCGCGTTTATGAAACGGGATCCACGCGACCTACTCGGAGAGTTCCGCGCCATCGCACCGGCGCGACCACCGATCGTGCTGCAGCGCTGGAGCCTTAGACGGGTGAGCCTGGCCGTGGGAATGCTCCTCGTCATATCCATCGCCGCCAACGCGGGGGTCAGGGCGTTCTTCCCGGCCGAGAATATCGGCGCATCCGCTCCCGACTGCGGCACCGGCCACACGATGATCCTCACTGCCCAGGCGGTCCCGTCCGCCGCCCTTCTGCCCTGCATCGCCGAACTCCCGGCTGGATGGCAAGTGGGAGGCGCGGACATCTCCAGCGGGAAGGCCAGCCTCTGGCTGAACTCCGATCACGCCGGGCAACAAGCGGTCACCATAACCCTGGCCGCGACCTGCGACACCTCGGCCGCCAAGCAGATCCCCTCCGAGCAGCCCGGCACGCAGCGGTTCGAGCGTCCGCTGAGCCTGGCGCCACAGTTTTCCGATCTTCGCTTCTACACGTTTCCCGGTGGCTGCGCCACCTACCATTTCCGGTTCGCCCGGGGCGCGCCCCCGGTCCTTGCCGTCGCGGTTGACAGCGCGCTGGCGTTCTTGCCCCGATCGACCCTCGTCAGGTACATCCAGCACACCGAAGGCCTGGTGCTGTGCGGGCGAGGTGCGGCATGTCCAGGATGAGCCGGTTCACGCGCAGGTAGCGTGCCAGCTGCTCATGGAGAAGGCTAAGACGGCGCGGCTGGCACGCCTCGTCCACCAGCGGCAGCGCCTCGCGGACCAGCTCAGCGGCGCTGAGGCGGTGACGCTCCCCGCGGCAGCCGTTCGGAATCATTGTCCATAACGGCTGCCGCGGGCGTGTCACGGTCGTGCGCGGTGCGGCAGGCAGCGTCAGGGCAGCCGCGCCGCAATGTCAACCTTGGGCACACTCCAACCGGAGACCTTGGTCACGATGTCCGGTCAGCCGGCCCTGGCTGCGGTGGGGAGCGGTGCGACGACGGTGAAGTGCGCGGTGACCGGCGTGGCGCCGTTTGCGCTAACCTTCACCGTGGCGTCGTAGCTGCCTGCCTGGGCGTAGGTGTGCTGACCGGCGACCGTGTACAGGCTGTTGACCGTGGTCGCGGTGGGAGCTGTGCCCGTCACCGCGCCGGATGAGCTGGTCCCGTCACCCCAGTTGATCACCGCAGTGACAGCGCTCGGCGAAAAGCCGGGCGCCGCGAGGGTGGCCACCGGGCCGTTAACCTGGTGCTGGCTGCCCGTCGTCAGGTCGGGGGCCGAAAGCGCGAGGCTCCACGCCACCTCCGTGGACGGGTAGAAGTTCACCCCTCCGGCCATGAGGCGAGCGCCCTGGATCGCCAGGCGGCTAATGAAATCGCGGTAGGCGGGGCTGCGGACCGAGACCCGGCTGGCCTTCGGTGACCATCCGACCTCCGCTAGCGCCAGCAGACGCGGAAAGACCATGTAGTCGATGTTGCTCAGATTGACCACGGTTTCGCCCCACATCGCACCTTCCACGCCAGTCACGTTCGCGTCCGTGACCCCGGTGACATAGCTTCCCGGGTCCCAGTCGTAGAACTGGTCGACATCGCAGCCTTTTGTGCATGCCCAGGTCAGCCCCAGCGTCGGCGGCACGTTGCGCTTGTATTTCTGGTCCAGGTACGTATGGCTGGCGGGTGCCATCACGATCTTCATGCCCTTCTGCACTGCTTCGGTGGCGGTGATGGTCCCGGTGGAGGATCCGGAGGCGGGGTTCCAGTATTCGGCGACTGATGGGCTCGTGAGGTTGGTGCCAGGACCCGCGATGTCCGCCCAGCCCATGACCGTCTTGCCCTGGCTGTGGATAATGTCGGCCTCGTGGTTGATGAAGTCGGCGTATTGCGGCTGGCTCAGCAGGGTCGTTGGGACCTCGTCGCCACCAAGGTCGTAGTAGGGCCCGGGTGACATGGTCGCGAGCTGGTCGATGATCGCGGTCATGATGGCCCAGGTGTTGGTGCTGGCCGGGCACATCGCGCTGTAGCCGACATCCTCGGTGTAATTCCACACTGGCGGGTTGTTCACCCCGCAGTTGATGTCCTGCGGATGCCCGTCCAGCAGGGGATTTGTCGTGTCGTTGTACTCAGACATGATGATCGCGTTGTTGTGGCCGGGCGAGTCGACCTCGGGCACGACCGTCATGAAGTGCGCGGCGGCGTCGGCGACGACGGCCTTGTACTCGTCCTGGGTCCAGTAGCCGCCCGGGTCCATGACGCGACCCCCGGTGCCGACCGAACCTTGCCCGCCGATCGTGGTCAGGTTCGGGAAGCCGTTGACCACGATGCGGAATCCCTGGTCATCGCTGAGGTGCAGGTGCAGGACGTTGATCTTGTACGCCGAGGCCTGGTCGATGAGCTGCTCGACCGCGGAAGGCGGCTCAAAGTGGCGCGCGATGTCGAGCATGACGCCGCGGTAGGTGTAGCGCGGGTAGTCGGTGATACTGACCACGGGCATCGTCCATGGACCCGGTTGAACCGACGGGCTCGCGATCCACGGCGACAGCAGCTCGCGGATGGTCTGCACGCCGTTGTACAGGCCGTGTGGCGTTTTCCCGGTCACCGTGACGCCGTCAGCGGTCGCGTCGAGCTGGTAGCCCTCGCCGTCCGGGTCGGCTTGGAGAGTTCCCGGATCGCCAAGGACGAGCTCGACATCCCCACTCTGGGGGTCTCCGGTCACGACCGGCAACGGATAGCCGGTCGCCGGACGCAGGTAACCGGCGAGATCTTGCGCCACCGGCAGCGCCGCCTCTGATCCGGAAGGCACCACGATGCGCGCTTGGCTGGTCAGCGTGAACTGCCCCTGCCCCATCGTCATGGAAACCGGCTTCGGCACGATCTGCGGCACCGCAGAAACGGGCGCGGTCGCCGCCGGTGCGCGCGGGGCGGCAGCCGATGCGGGCGCCGCGCCCTGCGCGACGGCGGAAAACGGCAGGCTCATGGCGAGGCCGGCCGCGCCAGCGATGCCAGCCAGCCACAAGCGGTGCCTGCCGCGCCTGCCACCGGTCCATTTTGTTGGTGCCCGTGCGACCATAATTCTTTTCATCAGCCGAACCTCCAGGAAAGCGCCACGTGTTGATCGAAGGCAGGTGGGCGATGGTGGGCCACGGCAACCGCCGCCGGGAAGAGGGTCATCTCGCCGGGCTCGCGCGGCAAGCCTGCGTTCGGCCGGGTAGCCAGGAGCGGGGGATAAGACCGATAAGCCGGATAAGACCAGCCTGGAAGCCAGGCTTGTCCTCCCCGGGGCCCGCTGCATAGGCGACCCTCCGCACGTTTCTCGTTCGCTGCAGATGGCCGCGCGCAATGATCCGTCGTGCGAAAATCTGCGCGTATTTGAGAGGTCTCGCGCATCCTCACGCCAGATTGGTGCGGCTGTCAACCATCGCAGGTCAGCCGCCTGATGGATGCGGGGCCCAACGTGTCACCAGCTACGGGTGCCCGCGTCCCGACGCCGATCGATTCGGGGTTACCTGATGCTCCCCGCCGTGAGACCGCCGACCAGGAAGCGCTCGATCACGGCGAACAGGATCACGACCGGCACGATTCCGATGATCGAGGCCACGAACAGGTATTGGTACTGAGTCTGGTAGAGGCCGACGAACGCGTTGATCCCGACGGTGAGGGTCTCACGGTTGCGGGTTGGGTCGTTGAAGATCGTCTCTGCTACGACGAACTCGTTCCACACCTGGATGAAGGTAAAGATCACCGCAGTCACGATCCCGGGCTTGGCCAGCGGCAGCACGACCCTCGTCATCGTGCGGATGCGCCCCGCACCGTCGACCATGGCGGCATCCTCGATCTCCTTGGGGATGCTCGCGAGGTAGCCGTTCAGTATCCAGATCGAGAAGGCCAGGTTGAACGCGGCGTTCACGGCGATGATCGACCAGAACGTGTTCACCGCGCCGAATGGCGCCCCGTTGTTTTGCAGGAAGTTGTCCACCAGGCCGAACTCGCGGTAGATCCCGATGACCAGTGCGACCGGGGCGAACATCTGGGTGACCAGCACGGCGTACAGGAAAGCGCGACGGCCGCGAAAGCTGTGCCGGGCAGTGAAGTAGGCCGCCGGCAACGAAACAGTCAAGACAATGACCGTCGCGACCCCTGCGATGACGAGGCTGTTGATCAGGTAGGCGGCGAGTGGGATCTTGCTCCACACGCTCGCGAAATTGCCCCACTCCCAATGGGTGGGCACATACAGCGCGGGGCTGTGGAACAGGTCGTTGTTCGACTTCAGCGCGGATAGGAACATCACCGCGTAGGGCGCGAGGAAGAAGGCCGCTACGACCAGGCCTACGGCGGGCAGGCCAGCGGACCGGACCGGGGACCAGGCACGCGTGAGCGCCCGGCCGACCACCGCCAGTGCCCGGCCGACCACCGCCAGTGCCCGGCCGACCACCGCGAGCGTCCGGCTCGCCGGGGCCGTCGCACCGCGGGCGGCGCTCGCGGCCCGGCCGGCGATGGCGGAGAGCCGTTCGCGGAGCGCGCCGCGCCAGCCGCGGGCCACACCGCCCGTCACCGACCCGTCGGCCCCTTTCCCGCCCGTCACCACCGCATGCTCCCCGGTCTCGGTCCAGCGCACCCTGCGCAGGTAGAAGCTGACGACGAGGATCAAAAAGAGCACGTTGAGAACCGACAGCGCGGCCGCTTCGCCGACGTTAAGGCGGTAGGTAAACGCGACCTTGTACATGAAGGTGATCGTCGTGTCCGTGCTGTTGCCCGGGATCTTGCCGGTGATCACCCAAATGATGGGGAAGGAGTTGAACACATAGATCGTGTTCAGCACGACAGAGACAAGCAGAGCCGGCTTGAGGAGCGGAAGCGTGACCCTGCGGTAGACCTCGAAAGGGCCACCGCCGTCCACCCTGGCCGCGTCGTAGAGGTCGCCCGGGACGGCCTGCAGCCCGGCGAGCAGCACGTAGGTGCTGAACGGCAGCGAGACGATGATGCCAACGACGATGAGGCACCAGAACGCGGTTGCGTCGTCCTTGAACCACTCAACCGGGCTGTGGATGATGCCGAGGTCGGCCAGCACCCGGTTGAGCATCCCGTAGCTGCCCTCGTATATGTAGCGCCAGACAGTCGACGTCATCACCAGCGAGGCCGCCCACGGCACGATGAGCGCCAAGCGAACGAAACGGCGGCCGGCGAAACGCTTGTTGAGGTACTGGGCTAGCGCCAGCGAGATGAGGATCGTCACGGCGACGACGAGCAGGACCCAGAGCACGGTGTTGGCGATGACGTGACCGAGGGCGGGCTCGGCGAACAGCTGCCGGAAGTTCGCCAGGCCGTTGGTTCCCTGGCTCAGCCCGATCGAGTTCACCTTCAGAAACGAGGTGCGGATCATCTCGATCGCCGGATAGACGATGATCAGGGCCATGAGCAGCAGGGTGGGCCCGAGCCACCATAGCGGGCTGAGCGCGCGCAGGAAGCGCCTGAGGCCGCTGCCACCCCGCTGCCCTGGCCGGAGCGCCCGCGCCGTGGCGGGCGCCGACTGGTCGGCGCCCGCCACTATGGGTGACGTCATCCTGACGATTGCGCTATCTGCTGCAGCGAGTTGAGTACCTGCGTGGGGTTGGTGCTCGGCTTCATCGCGGTGCCGAGCTGGCTCTGCACCGCGCTTTGCACCTTGTTCCAGGCGGCGTTGGTGGACGGGTAGAACTTCGCCTTCGGCAGCAGGGCGATCCCGGCACCGGCCACTGGGTCGGAGGTCATCGCCTGGCTCGCCGAATGTGTCGTCGGCAGGAAGCCCTCGGTCTGCACGAACTTGAGGTAGTTGCTCTTCTGGTAGACGAAGTCGAGGAACTCCTTCACCATCGCGGTGTTGCCCCGCCGGTTGAATGCCATCAGCACGTCCTGCACGCCGAGGGTGAACTGCGGGATGCTCGTGCTGGCCCGCGGCCAGGGCGCGGACGCCCACTGGACGCTCGAGCCCTTCATCGAGGTCGTCTGGAAGGTTCCGAGCGGCATGATCTCGGTCATCGCGACGCGGCCCTGAGCGAACGCGGCCCAGCAGCCGTCGGTGCGGTTGGTCTTGCCCGGGTTGGGTTCGGTGACCTTGTCGGTGTTGGCGAGCGTGCGCAGGCCCTGCAGTGCTCGCAGGTTCTGCGGGCTGTTGATCGACCATTTCCCGCTTGACGTCGTCCAGCCGCCGCCATTGGCCCACATCCACAGCGACCACTCCGCCTGCGACTCCTCCGCACCGAGCGGCAGGCAGTAGCCGGTGTACCCGGCCTTCTTCAACTTCTGCGCGTCGGCCACGAACTCGGACCAGGTGGATGGCGGCGAGCCGAGGCCGGCCTTGGCGAATGCCTGTTTGTTGTAGCCCAGCGCCCGCACACTGGCGATCCATGGGATCCCGTACTGCGTGCCGTTGATCGAGTCACTCTGCACGAATGACGGGACGAAGTCCGCTGCCACGGCCTTCGAAAATACCTCCTTCGCCGGACGGAGCAGGCCTGAGCTGGCGAACGTGCTGTAGGCGTTGAAGTTGAGTACGTCCGGGTAGCTGTGGGTCTGGATCATCGTCGGAACCTGCTGGAGCAGGGTGTTCCAGTCGATTACGCGTAGCTTCACGTGAATCTTCGGGTGCTGCTTCTGAAAACGGCTCACCAGGTCCGTCCAGTACGGTTGCGTATGGCTGCTGTACTGGGCCATCACCACACTGATCGTTCCGGAAGGCTTGGCGCCGCCCGCGCTGCTACCGCACGCCGCGACAATCACCATCGCGGCGCCGGCCACAGCCGCACCGCCTAATCTCATCAACCTCACGGGGATCTCCTCCTCCTGGGACAGGTGTCTGTCGTTCGGCTGCGCGGTCCGTCCACTCCCAGGTGTGTATTTTCCTTGTTGCGCCATACCAGCCGGGGAACAGGCCGGTCAAGGTCGGACAACGGGATCGTCGCTGCACCGCTTCGCGGAGGGTCTCAATCGGCAGCGAGCGATCTCAACCGGCGCTGCTGCGTGTAATTGATCAATTGTCCACATTTTGGCGCTGTTCCGCGCACACGTCAACGGCCCCCGCGTCCGCGGCAGCGGCGGCGCCGGGTGCCACACCGCGAACATCCGCCCGCACGGCGGCGTTCGGCGAAGTCGCCAGCGCTTCACACGGGCCGGGAGGACGATCGCGGGTCTCGCCGGAGGGGATGATCGGCGGGGACCTCGGTGAGCACGATGCGGACGCCGTCAGGATCCTCGACCCGCATCTCGATCAGCCCCCAGGGCTGGGTCGTGGGCGCTTGGAGCACCCGGACGCCGGCCGCGGCCAGCCGCTCGTGCTCCACGTGGACATCGCGGACCTGGATCCAGATCAACAACGATGTTCCGGGCGGATCGGCCGACCGCCCGGACACCTCGAGAAACCCCGGGCCGAGGAAGAACACCAGCCCAGGGCTGGCCGGGGGACCGAATTCCCGGTAGATCGCCAAGCCGAGCACGTCACGGTAGAAACGGTGGCTTCGCTCAAGGTTGGTGGGGTGCAACAAGATTCTGCTCGTCAGGACGTCCACGCCACGATCCTGACATCCGCGGCGGGGCGGTCGGCGTTCACCCGACGTATCCGGGCCGACGGGCCCGGGTTAGCTCCCATGCGCTCATGGCGACGGCGACTGCCAGCGCCACAACGCTGGCGATCACAGTAGCCCTCGGTCCTGGGCCCTGCGGAACGGCGAAAAACCCGCGGGCGGCCCATGGTGCGAATCCGTACCCGCCGCCGGTGGTGAAGGGTGCGGCGAACAGCGCGAGCCCGGCCAGTCCGAACAGCACCGCGGCCAGCCGGGGAAAGCGCCGGGCGGCCGGCGCCAATCGGGTGAACCGCACCGCCAGGCGCCTGCCCAGCAGCACGGCGGCACCGATGGCCAGCACCACCAGGCCGGCCACGATGGCGTGCTGCATGACCGGGACGGTGTCAGTGCATACCCGGTTGACGTTCTCGGCGCACGTTGGCAGGCGCTGCGGGTGCATCCACAGCTCTACCGCGATGCTCGCGGCTGCTGCCAGGTATGACGCACCCGCTCCCGCTAGCCCGAGACCTGTCAGTAACCACGTGCCGGACAACATCGAGTTGAGCCGGGCGCCGCCGTGGGCGCGGCGCAGTTGGCGCGCGATACGGGCCGGCGGGCCGAAGCGGGCTACCGCCTCACGCTCGGCCTGCTGCTCAGGCAGCTTGCGGGCGATCCCGTCCGCGACCGCGGCGCGCAGATGGTCCTCGGCTTCGGCCAGCGCTCGGCGGCCGGCGCCACCGGTCCCGGCCAGCCGGTCGAACAGTTCGTCCAGGTACCGGTCAACCTCGCTCATCCCAGACCCTCCGCCACGCCTCGTCCCACGATCGCCTGTACGCCCCGTGCGAAGACCCGCCACTCGCGCCGCTTGGCCGAAAGCGCCGCGGCGCCCTTGGGGGTCAGCCGGTACACCCGCCTGCGCCGGGGGGCGCTGGTATCCCATTCGCTGACGACCAGGCCGTCTCGTTCGAGCCGGTGCAGCGCTGGATAGACCGTGCCCTCAGGCAGGTCGAAGACGCCAAGTGAGCTCTCGCGCAGGCTGGAAATGAGTGCGTACCCGTGCGCCGACCCGACCTGGCGCAAGGTGCTCAGCAGCAGCAGGTCCAGGTGACCTCGCAGATCCATACCTAACATGCTAAGCATAGCATGGCTAGGTGTCAATGCTCGCGCAGGAGGCTGGCGCGGAGAAAGGCAGCGTCACTGCGCGCAGCCGTTCAGGACGGTAAATGGCTTGGCTTTTCATCCCGAACGGCTGCCGCAGCCTGTCACCGAGCTGTCAGCGCGCGAACCAGTCGTCAAGCGGCAGCCGCGCGGCGAGCGCGGTGAAGTCGCCGCTGTCGCGGATCGCGGTCGCCGCCTCCGCCATCGCCTTGGCGGCGACCCACGTCAGGGCACCGCCGACGCTCACGCGCTGCGCGCCGGCCCCCGCGATGTCTGCGAGCGAGAGCCCTGGCAGCGCGAGCACGTTGACCGGCTTCGACACGGCCTCGCACACCGTCCGGACCTCTTGGGCGCTGCGCAGCCCTGGTGCGTACAGCACATCGGCGCCGGCTAGCTCGAACGCCTGGAGCCGGGCGATCGTGTCGTCGAGGTCGGGATTGCCGCGAATGTGGTTCTCCGCCCGAGCCGTCAGCATGAACCCGAAGCCGAGACCGTGCGCGGTCTGCGCCGCAGCGGCGATCCGCTCAGTGGCATGGGGTAGATCGTAAATATGGCCGCCTGGGTCGTAGTCCTCAATGGAGCCGCCGACCGCGCCGGCCGCCGCGGCACGTTCGACGGCACGGGCGGCGCTGGCCGGCTCGGGGCCATAGCCGTTCTCAAGATCGACAGAAACCGGCAGCTCCGTCGCCCGGTCCAGCGCCGCCGTGTGCTCGCCCACCTCCTCGAGCGTGGTACGGCCGTCACGCCGGCCAAGCGTGAACGCAAAGCCGGAACTCGTGCTGGCGAGCGCCTTGAACCCGAGTGCCGCGAGCACACGGGCCGAGCCCGCATCCCACGGGTTCGGGATCACAAACGGCTCACCGGCATGCAACGCGGCGAACGCCGCCGCCTTCTCCTGTTGCCTCGTCATCGCCGACATGCACCATAACCTAGCCGCGATGAGCGATTACCCGGGGTCGCGCTCACTGTAACTCGCCCTAATGACACTGAAACCCTAGTTCTAATGACACTGAAACCCTAGTTCAGCGGCCCGCGGTATTACGGCTGTCCGGCCGGGAGCTCAGCGACCGTGCACCACGACACAGCAGCGGCCAGGGCGCGGGCTCAGCACGGCGTGCGCTCGTGGGTGCCCGCTCCGGGCGATCACACCCTCGACGAGGCAGAGGTTCAGGCCGCATACCAGTTCCTGGTGTTCCCGGGCGAGCCGGTGGAAGGGGCAGCTTTCCAGCTCGACGATACCCTCCGCACTCGTGCGTGGCCGGTAGCCGCACCCGCGCAGCGCCGCCATCACGTCGTCGCCAAACGCTGTGCCCACTTCCCGGCCGAGGTCACGTGCCACCTCGCCCAGGGTGGCGCGCACCTTCCCTGTCGCGTCCCGCTCGATCGCCTGAGCCAGCAGCCGCGCCAGCAGTTCGTAGGCTCGCGGCGGCACGCCTACCGCTAGTTCCTGCTCGGCCCGCCGGTACAGCTTCGCCGGGCGCCCGGCGCCCGGCCCGCTGCGGCCGACAGGACGTTGGTAGGTCGTCTCAAGCAACCCGGCCTCGGCCAGCTTGTCCAGGTGGTACGCAGCCAGCGTCCGCCCGATCCCAGCCGCCGCGGCCCGCCGGTTACCCTTTGCCGATTCGTCTCGTCATACAGGTTGGGGTGCTCAACGTAACGTACAAGGGAGATAACCATGTCTCTGCAGGTGACCGCCATCATGATGGGTGTCGAGGACCTGGCCCGCTCCAAGAGGTTCTACGGGGAGGGCATGGGCTGCACGATCGACCACCGAGGGATCCGGATTCCGGGGTGTCTCGTTCCACTTCATCGTCGCGTCGAACGACGCCGTGGACGAGGTCCTGGGCAAGGCCGTGACGGCCGGTGGCGGCGTCGTGAAGGAAGCGGCGGCCTCTCCGTGGGGTGGGTACTTCGGGTACTTCAGCGACCCGGACGGCTACCTCTGGAAGGTCGCGGCCCCCGCTTAATTAGCCTTCGGCCATCAGCCGTGGTGGCATGCGTCCAGACGATCACGGCGGCCGCTGGATCGTCCCGTTTGCGAATCGCTTGCGAACGATCTTTCCCAGGCTTAGCTAACGATGAAAGGAACCGCCATGCTCGGCCGTAAGAACTACACACGAGAGGAAATTGACCAAGGCAAGGCGGCGCTCGATCAACAGCTTGCCGCGTACAAGATACTCACTTCGTCCACAGACTTGCCGGGCCTAACTACGAAGGCAAGGACGGGAATCCACTCAACGAAGTCAGAATTATATGCGACTCCTTGATGAACAACAACGGCGTCCTGCGCGGCGACAAACAGATCAAGCTGACACCTGAGCGGTCAATCGTGAAGCTCCACATTGGCGACCCCATCAGGCTTACCGAGGAAGAGTTCGAACGACTCTCGGCGGCGTTTTTCGCTGAGCTAGAACGCAGGTTTCTATAGATCCCTCGCACATCAGCCGCCAGAGCGCCGCCGCCCGAGCCGCAAAATCGCGCCCGGTGCGGTCGCCCGGTCAGGGCGGCGTATCACCGAAGCAGTGCGGTGTAGCGCGCATCTGGCTCGGGTCACCTCCCTCTTCGTCACCGCCGCGGTGGCCACCGTCGCCGGGGCGCGCCGCCACGCCTTTCCCGCCACCCGTCCCACCCACAAAGGCTGACCGCGCCCAACCAAGCGTCGGCAAGAATCCACCTGGCCCACCCGCACAAGCCCGGCCAGGAGCGTGCACCAGTCATGGCCTGCCCGTGCTCCTGCCTCCCGCGCCGCGGCTCCCTGCTCGTGGTCCATCAACCTCTTCGGCCGCTCCAGTCTGTTGAGCACGTTCGGCCTTTTCGGCGCGCCGCAATTCCCGAACGCTGTAGGCCGTGGTGGCCAGTACGGTCAGGCCTCCCAGGGCAACGCTTGCGCCAGTTCCTGCACCGGACAGGGGCAGCAGCCGTACCAGGTAACGCGGGTTTGATCGTCAGTGTCGCGCTCGAAGTCGGGGCGGGCCGCCAGCTGTTTCGCTGCCTGCTCGCTGTCGCTGACCCTTATCTTCGCGGTAACCAGGCACATCGCGTCCCCGTCTGTGTTGCGCAACGCGGGCGGAGCCGAGCGGTGCCGATGCACCTCCGCGACGATGCGCCGCAGCAGCACCCCGGTCAGCTTGCCGAGGAGTTCGGCCGCGAAGGAGGGACTCGGCTCGTCAAAGTCCACGTACACCCCGAGCGGTTCCGCCCGGCCGAACCGGAGAGGCTCAGTCATCAGCCGGGAGGGCTTCTTCGGCTTCCCGGCCATGCGATGGATGAGCATCGTTGCCGCCTCCTGCACGAGTTCGGCAGCGGCATCCCCTTCTGCGGGGCTCAGCCGGAAGCCGTGACCGGTGGAGCGCCATATCCCGTCCACCGGCACGATCCCGCCCAGCCATACCGCCCACCCCCTGGGCGCCTGCCCGTGCGGGCAGGGCGCTCCGTGGCAGGAGTGCTGCGGGCCGCGGGAACGCGCTGCGCTCAGCCGGGTCACCGACCGGTCGGGTCTGATCGCGCTGTCGGACGCGGTAAGCGCATATCTCGCCACCTCGGGGTACGGGCGGGCGGTTGAGGACCGGGTGGCGGAATCGCTGCCGCCCACCGAAGACCTCGCCTGGGAGCCCGCCGAGCGGGCCGCATTCGGCACACTGGCGGCAGAACACGCCCTGCTCACGGCCGGGCTATCGGCGGATGAGGAGGCTGAAGACGCGGCAGATCCGCTCGGCCCACCGGACGCGGACGACACTTATACCCCGCTCGCGGCCTTCGCTGCCGACCCTTCGGCACCGGCCGAGCTGGCCGCCAGGGCGGCCGCCTGGCGCGAGCACATTCAGTACGGCATGTGGCGGATCGACGGTCCGGGCGCGGCGCCCGGCCTGTGGTGCACCGACATCACCTCCGGTACGACCAGGTACGCCGAATTCCCGGCCGAACTCGCCGACAGGATGCCGCGCTGCTCCTGGTTGACGTCCACGTAGGCTTGCTCGATCGCCGGGCCGTAGCGTTCCGCCGCGTGCTCGTCGTCCGGCGCCTGGCGCAGCCTGACCTCGAGCAGCTCAATGGCGTCGGCCACGCGCCCGCTCGCGCGCACGTGCTCGATGATGTCCACCCGGGTGATCGGGTCATCGGCTGCGGCAAGCGCCTGGTCGAGCAGCCCACGCGCCGTCCCGGCATCCCCGGCGGCGCGGGCCACCGCCGCGGCGAAGGTCAGGGCGGTCAGCGACGGCGAGCACCCGTCGGCGGTGCCGGCAGCCAGCATCACCTCGGCCACGTCGGCCAGCTGTTCCGGCGAGGAGCCATTCGCCCGCATCCGGTCCGCAAGCCGACCGGAAACGGGCTGGCCATCGTAATGCTCGCTGAGCAGGTCAGCCAGCGCCGCCGGAGGTGTACCCGGATCGAGGAGCCGGTTGTAGCGCTCCAGCAGGACGCGGACCGTTTCCTCGGCGGCCTGCCGACGCTGCGCCGCTGCCCACTTCTGCGAAGCCCTGGCCTGGCGCTTGGACCGGTCCAGCTTCCGCTGGCGGTTGCTCTTGGCCATAACGGCTCCTCCGTCCCGTTCGGCTGATGCTGCCGTACCCTTCGGCTGATGTTGCTGTTCTGTTGGGCTGAGGCCGCGGCGAGCCGACTACTCTGGCCCAGGTCCGGCCGCACGGACGGCTTCCCACTGTGACCGCTGGTCGGCCAGCTCTCGGGCACTCGGCGGCAGGTCCGCGCCAATCTTCGCCGCGAAGCTCGCGAAGCCCTGGTGCCCGGGGAGATCCTGCAGGCAGTCTTGGACCAGCTTGCGGGCGCCGTCGAGGTCACCTCGCTGGTCGGCCAGCCGCGCCCGCAGGAATGCGAGCTCGGGACCGGCGAGCGCGGGATGGCTGACAAGCCGGTCGAGGCGGTCCTCGGCCTCCGAGCCGGCCAGCCGGTCCAGCAGCAGCTCGTGCCATTCCGCGAGTTCGCCGGTTCGATGGCGGCGGACGTAATCCGCGTCAGGATATGCCCAAGGCCGCCTGGATTTGGGCTTGGCCGCCTCGGCGCGAGCTAGCTGGTCGAGTGCGTCCAGGTAGCGGTCTGCGATAACGGTCCACAGGTCGGGAACACGCAGCATCCGGGCAAGCACCCTGGCCAGGGGGGTTTCCTTCTTGTGGATCTGGCCCCACCCGCGTGTCCACCCGTGTCGGGATTCCCACCGGATCAGTTGTTCAGCCGCTCGTTCGGCAACAATCTGGGCGCCATGCCTGTCCTGCATGGACTCCCAGAGCATCGCCGCGGCGTCGGACACGACGAACCGCGCCGCCTCCACGGGATCTTCTGAACGGAAATAACTGCGGTCCCGCATCTCGCAGGCCAGGTCGATGATCAGCGCAAGCGCTTCCTCCGCCGAGCCCGCGTCCTGGGCGCGCAGGGCCGACTGGGCGTCGGCGGCCAGCCGCCGGAAGGTCACCCGCCACCGAGTCCGTTCCTTCGGTGACACCCGCCGGTCGCCGGCGATGTAGGCGCCCGCGCGCGCCAGCTCCGCGAATTCCCTGACTTCGTACAGCACCCAGTCCGGGTCCGCCGGCTGCGCCGCCGCGCGCTTGCGGCGGTCGTGCTCGGTGGGATCGAGCTCGCCTTCGATACGTGCCCGCAGCGGCGCCGGGCCCCGCCAGTACACGTTCCACAGCACCTTTCGCAGGCCGTCCTCGTCGAGCGGTGACAGCTTGGCGAAGAACTCTTCCCGGTTCATCCGCTTGGGAGGCATGCCCACAAATGCTAGGGCCGCCTGGCCAGGCCCGGCGCACTCTCTGTCCCGTTGCCGCTGAAGATCTCGTGTGGTTACCTGCGACACGCAGGTCACGTTGGCCGACCTGATCGCACGCCGTCCGCTGTCGGAGGTCATCCGGTCCAGCGCGAACCGATTGCCGACGTACCGATGCGGCCCGAGCTTCGCACGAAGAACTAGGTGATCTCTAACGCGCCAAATGAAGGCGCCGCAGTGGGCCGCGGCGGGCTTGATCCCTTCGGTCGGAGACTTTTCAGCAAAGACAGCCGAGAAGTCTCCGACGTAGCGGATCATGGACGGCCGGGCTGGCATTTGGATGGTCCACATTGACCGCCCCGTGGGACTGCGGCCGACGGGCCAGCCATCGTGTTAGCTGACCTCTAACCTGACCCCTAGCTCAGCAGAAACGGCCCGCGACCCCGACTTGACGCGGTCATGCTGACTTCAGCCGGCTTAGCTTCCTGACGAAAAGCGGCGCGTGGCCGTGCGCCTCCACAAGCGGCACCTTGCGGCGCAAGAGGCAGACCGCGTTTCCTTCTGGGTTCGCCCAGACGTACCACGACTCGTCGTCGGTCTGACCTACGCGCGCGTGTCTGGCACCGAGATCCAGCAATCGAGTCAACTCCGCTTTCTGGTCACGGTCGGTTTGGCTGCCATCGGTGTGCGGTCGTAGCTTTGTGTGCTCGCTGATGCTAGATCGTCCTCCGATGACTATTTCGCGATCGCGATGGCGTTGAAGCGACCGGGGCGAGAATCCTGCAGGCTAATTCTTTCTCCGGCAGTCGCGCCACATCACTCGTGTCAACCCGCCGGGCAGCCCGGTCTCCACCCCGCCGGGCCTGGCCACGCGACTCGCGCAGACAGTGCTCAGCGGTATCGCGCCGGGATCGCGGCACCACTAGAACCCGCGGCGCGGCCAGGCCGAGAAGCGGCGGCGGCGCCGGGCTGGAGTTCTGTCGTCGCCTCGGCACGCCAGGGTCGGCTGAGCTAACGCTGGCGGAACTCGGGAAAACCCCCCGGCGAACACGGGTGGTAGCCGCCTTCCGCCCGAAAACCCCGAATCCATAACGTTTATCTCCCAGCGGGCTCACCACCCGCGCGCCTGCCCGCGGCGCCAGATCCGGGCTGGCGCAACCAGCCCTCGGGCGGACGACGACAAAAAGGAAACGCACATGCGAAAAGCCGCATCGATCACAGTCTTCATCCTTGGCCTGTACTTGATTGCCCGCGCCGTCGCCGAGCCATTCGTCATCGACATGACAGATCCGGCGACCTACCGCGACGACTGGGGTGGACCAAGCCTGGTCGGCGTACTAGTGTGCATTGTGGGGCGGGTTGCTGGCAGGAATTTTTCTCGTCAATGCGATGGTTCGCCGCCGCGCGCTAAACCGCGGTACGAAACAGCCTTGATCCCTTATCGCGGCAATTCAGTTTTGCTGAAACTCTCCGCGATATGATCACGGGCCAGCTTTCCCTCGCGGATCATTGAACGCACACCGGAAGATGCCTCAGCATTTCCCGTGTCCGGTACTCACGCGGCGCGAGCGATGAAACGCCGACCGAGAAGATGGGCATGAGCCGCCAGCCTTGAACCGGCGAACGCGTCGTCAACCCGCCCGCGAGCCCAGCGCATCCGTGTGATCGCGATCTCCGGGTGGTCGCCGAACTCCTGCGTTACCCGTGCGGCACAGCCCCGGCGGCCGAATTCGCGAATGGCCGCGGCGACGGCCTCCTGGACCTGCGCGGCGGTGGGTTCATTGGACCGCTGCAGTGCCGACGCGAACAGCGCGTCGGTTCGAACGGCGCTGATGCGGAAGTGGTTCTTGTTTGGCCGCATCGGGGGCCTCCTCGCCAGGTGATACCTCGACTACACCACAGGGGTACGACACTTTTCGTGACTATCTGGGCCAATCGGCCGAGCCGCTCTAAGCTCGCCTGCGGTTGCGTGTCGATGAGTAAGACTCGCGGCCCCTCGGGAACTCATCGGTCGGCTCTTCGGCGGCTAGAGTTGGGTGGTCCCGCATTCGGTGGCGAGCATGAGGTCATGCACCGCACGCCACACTCTTACCTCCGGGGCGAAATGGTTGTCGTCATCGACTGTTCCGACCTGGACCGCTCGGTGGAGTTCTGAGCCGGGGTGCTCGGCTCTCGCCTACCCGGCGGACAGATCCACCGCGACCTTCATCGTGCCCGCACTGCCCACGAGCGGAAGCATCGCGGCAACTTGGTCGAGCCGGATCTGGTGGCTGATCAGGGGCAGAACGCGGTCCACTGAGGCGGCGACAAGCTCAGCCGCGCGGGTGAAGTCCGCGGGATCACAGCAACTCACGCCGAGCAGGTCGAGTTCGCGATGGGCAACAAGCCCGTAAGGGTACGTCGGCCCAAAGCAGACTCTTATGGATCAATTATTCCGGCGGCAACGAGTTCGCGTCGAGCGCAGCGCTGGGCTCTCCAGCACTCGCAGCCGCACGTAAAGCCCGACCGCCACGACGCTCGCCAGGAACGGCACCCGCCAGCCCCAGGTATCGAATGAGCTGCCGGTTACCCGGCTCATCAACTTGACCATGCCGGTGGGGAGCAGCAGCCCGACGGGAACCCCGACCTGCGGCCAACTCGCCATGAAGCCGCAGGACGCCGACGTACGGCGTGCTGCCCAGGAAGAACACCTTCGGGAAGACAAGGGCAGCGGCCCGCCGTACAGGAAGAAGTCGTACCATTCGATGGTTGTGCCCACCGTACTGGGCGACGACGGCGCGGGCCCGGTGTGTGCGGACTACCGGGCTGCTGGCGGCGGGGGAGGACATGGGCGGGGGATCCTCACGTAGTCAGTACGTGGCCAGCTCATCAACTAAAAGTGCTAACTCGGTCACACCATGTCAAGGGCCGGATTCCGCTCATCGAACCGCAGTGCCCAGTAATTGTCTGGGCAATTACAACATTGGATAGAGGGTATGACCGATCCAGGCGGCTTCACTGTTGTCGGCGAAACCCTCATCGACCTCATCGCTCGTCCCGGGTTGGCTGAGCCCGCTCGCCATCTCGGCGGCAGCCCGGCAAATGTCGCGGTTGGTCTTGCCCGCCTGGGCAAAACCGCCCATCTGGTTACCCAGACGGGTTCAGATGCCTTCGGGGAGTTTGCGCGGGCCAGGCTCGCGGCCGAAGGCGTGCGCGTCATCGAGGCCGGCCCGGACGCCCCGGCGAGCACAGCCTTGGCGACCCTCGATGATCATGGCAGGGCCGAGTACACGTTCAACGTGCGGTGGAACGTCACGCGAATCCCCGTCCCGGCGGACAGCGCCGCTGTTCACGTCGGCTCACTTGGGCTCATTCTCGAACCCGGCTCGCAGGAGGTGATGCACCTGCTGGCCGGGCGTCTACGCCGCGGTCACTGGCTGGTCAGCCTGGATCCGAATATCCGCGCCGACCTGCTAGGCGCGCGGTCCGCCGCCAGGAGCAGGCTGCGCCGCGCCGCGGCGCTCGCTCATATCGTCAAGCTGAGCGATGAGGATCTTGACTTCCTGTTCCCCGGATCTGAGCCGCATCACGTCCGCGACCTGCTGCTGCGCGGGCCGAGACGGACGATGCTGGTGGTCGTCACCTTGGGCAGCGCCGGGGCGCTCGCGGCCACCGAGCGGCATCAGGTCCACGTGCCAGCATTCAAAGTGCCGGTCGCTGACACGGTCGGCGCCGGCGACGCCTTTATGTCCAGCCTGCTCGCAGGGCTGGCGGAGGAGAACGTGCACTCTCCCGGCGGCCTCACCGAGTTGGCGGCCGCTGGACCCGAACCGATCGGGCGGCTTGTCGCGCGCGCATCGGCAGCAGCCGCCATCACCTGCGGTCGCACCGGCGCGAACCCGCCCACCGCAACCGAGCTGGCGGAATTCCTCGCCTCGCATTGATGGCCGCGTCATCAAGCGCCGAGCCAGCGCGCCAGCCCAGCGCGCCAGCCCAGCGCGGCGGGCAGGCTCGACATCGTCAACTCACCGCTCCATGACGTCGGGCGCGACGTGGACGTGCAGGTCGAAGGCGCCAGCGACCAGCTCACGGGCGCGTCGGCTCGGGTGCGGGTGCTCGGCGTCAGCCATGCTCGGGATGCTCCAAGGCTCGCGGGTTGTCAGCGATCCGGGCCAGCAAGCTCATGTAGCCACCAGAGGGACGCGTCCGTCACCGCGGTCGGTACGCCGAGCTCGGAGAGGTAGCCGCGAGCGGCGGCCATCTCATGGGCGCGTCGCGAGGCGTGCAGGCGGCTGCCCGTCACGAGCCGGTCCAGCAGAATCGGTCCCGCTGCGCTCAGCTCGTCGGCCATCTGCTTGCGTATCCAGTCCCCGCACCGGGCAGCCTCGCCCGCGGTCATCGCTTCAAGCGCCACGGCGGCGAGGCCCTTCATGAACACGCTCCGCAGTAGTTTCCGCCCGGCTGCCGCTCCTGTCTCCTCATCGAGCACCTCAACCGGTACCGCCAGCTGACCTACCGCGGCGGCGAACGCCCCTGCCCCGGGACCGGAGGCCAGCACGGGCGTCCGCAGACCCGCCCTGGGCACCGGAGCGAGGACAGCGACGTCTGCCACCAGCGCCCCGGCCGGCGCGAGACTGGCTTCAATCGCGCGTTTCGCCTGCGGCGCGGCGGTGTTCAGGTCCGCGTAGACGGCACCGGGCCGGAGCGCGTCAGCGGCGTCGGCGGCCGCCTGGGCGGCGCCGTCCGGGCCGGTGAGCGAGATCACCACATCGGCGCCGGCCACCGTTTCCTTGATGGTGGCACAGCGCAGGATCCCCGGTGGCGTGGGCACACCGGCCGGGTCGAAACCCGTCACGGGCCGCCCCGCGGCAGCGAGATCCCTCGCGTACAGGGAACCCGCCTCGCCGAGACCAAGGATCGCGAAAGTGACCATTTCGACCTCTTCGTGGACCCCGCGGGTTTGCTCGCGCCACGCCAGCGCGGCCGTTATGAATCATGATCCCGAACGGCTGCCGCTTGGCGCGTCAATCCCGCGGTCATCTCAACCGTGTGCGCAAGTGTCTGGTAGACCACGCAATACCGTTCGGTCAGCCGAAGCAGCATCTCGATCCGGTCAGCGCTGGCGTCGGTGTCGAGTTCGAAGCCGAGGCGAATGGCGCCGAAGCCCACCGGCGCGTCCTTGCTCACCCCGAGCGTCCCGCGGAAGTCCAGGTCACCCTCGGCGTACACGCTTCCCGCGCTGATCGGGATCCGCAGGGACGTGGCCACGGCCCGCAGGGTGACTCCCGCACACGCGACAAGCGCCTGCAGCAGCATGTCACCGGAGCAGGCGAGCGAACCGTCCCCGCCGGTAGCGGGGTGCAGGCCAGCGACGGCCAGCGCCTTGCCTGTGGCCACCGAGCAGCTGATGTTCTCTGCGCCGAGCTGGCCGTGTGCTCGCAAGGTGACTACCGCTTCCCGCGGATTCTCGCGGTAGGAGGCCTTCAGCGGCTGTTGTACGGCGCGCAACTTCGTGCTGTCCATGGCCACCCTTCCATGTTCGCACGCCCTGCGTGCCTGGTGAGCGGCGGCCATTCGGCACAATGATCCGTAACGGTCGGCGTGACGTGATCAGCGTGTGTGTTGGCGATAACAGTCGGCCGGGCCACCACGAGAGCGCGCCCTTCGCCCCTTCGAGTCGCACCGCGGCATGCAGGGCCCGCTGGCATGCAGGGCCCGCTGGCGTCCGGGGCCCGCTGGCATGCAGGGCCCGCTGGAGTCCGGGGCCCGCTGGCGGACGAGTCGGCTGGAGTTGGCTATAAGTAGTTGCATGGAGCTGGGTCTTCCCATCTGCGCGACCTGTGGAGTTCAGTACGCCGGCCCGCGCGCCGACTGCCCGATCTGCCTGGATGAGCGCCAGTACGTTGGCTGGGACGGACAGAAGTGGACGACGCTCGCCGAGCTGCGGGCCGTCGGCCACCACGGCCGGATCCAGGAGGAAGGACCCGGCGTCGTGGGCATCGGTGCCGCGCCGGCGACCGCCATCGGCCAGCGTGCCCTGCTGCTTACCGCGGCCGACGGCAACGTGCTGTGGGACATGATCACCTACATCGACGACGACCTAATCGCCCGGGTGAGGGAACTCGGCGGAGTCAGCGCGATAGCGATCAGTCACCCGCACTTCTACGGTTCGATGATCGAGTGGGCGCACACGTTCGGGGCCCCGGTCTACATTCACGCCAAGGATCGCGAGTGGGTCGCACGGCCCGACGACGCGGTCATCTTCTGGGACGGTGACACCCGTGAGATCGCCGACGGCCTGACGCTGGTCAACGTCGGCGTTCACTTCGACGGCGGTCAGGTGCTGCACCGGGCGCACGCGCAGGACGGCGCCGGCGCCCTGTTTTCGGGCGACATCTTCACCGTGGTCGCCGACCGCCGCTGGGTCAGCTTCATGCATAGCTACCCCAATCACATCCCCGAGCGTCCGCGCACGATCCGCCGCGCACTCGCCCTGATCGGGCCGCTGCGGTTCGACCGCGTTTACGGCGCCTGGTGGGGGCGCATCGTTGACGCCGACGGTGCCGCGGCGGTGCAGCGCTCCGCGGCGCGTTACCTCAGCTTCGCGCTGGACGACGAGCCGCGCTGAGCTTCGTGACGGCGCCGCGTGGTTCGCGGGCCCGGTTGGTTCGCGGGCCCGGTTGGTTCGCCGGGCGCTGCCGACGTGTGCGTCACCCCATGGACTTGGCGCCATCGAGGGACTCGCGGATGATGTCGGCGTGACCGGCGTGCTGGGCGGTTTCCGCGATCACGTGGAGCAGCACTCGGCGTGCTGACCAGCGTGCCCCCCGCTCGAACCATGGGGCCTCGGGCAACGGATGGTCAGCGTCCAGGTCGGGCAGGCTGGCCACGAGCGCATCGGTCCTGCGCGCAACCTGGTCATACTTGTCTAGCAGCCCTGACAGCGTCTCCCCGTCCAGCATGCGGAAGCCGGCCGACCAGTCGCCCGTGCTCGCCTCGTCCCAGTTGCCCATCCCCGTGGGGCCCTCGAGGATGAAATTGATCCACTGCTGTTCGGTGAGCGCGACATGCTTGATCAAGCCACCCAGGCACAGGGCACTGGCCGTGGTCCGTTGCGCGGCCTGCTCGTCGGTGAGGTCGCGAACGGTAAAACGCAAGAAGTAGCGGTGCTTGGCTAGCGATTGCAGCAGGTCGGCGCGCTCACCGACGACGGTTTGTGTTGTGCCCATGGAGTCCACCTTTCGTCGGAGCCGACACCCCAGCACTGTACGGCCGGCGGCTGACAGTTCCGGCACCGACTCAGGCCTGGCTGTGGCCCCCCGCGGATTCGGTAACTGAATCCTGCGCGGCGTCGAAAGCTGGCTCGCGCGCGAGGGCCAGCGCTGGTTCCTCCGATGGCTTCAGATAGCCCCAGGTGGCGCAGATGTCTCTCAGCGCAGCGGGGACGTCGGCAGCCCGTGGCGGCGGCACCGACGGTTGGATGCGGCCAGAACGGATCTTCGCGGAGGCGTCGCCGAGGCCGGCCCCAAACCGGTTGTGGCCGAACCGGCCATAGTCCAGCATGGCGGGCTCGAACGGCACGCCGAGGAAGTCGCACAGCCGGTGGGTAGCCGTTTCTGGGTTGGCGGTGAGCTCTTCGTAGCGAATGGTGAAGCCCGCAAGCGCGCGGCGCGCCTCCTCGACCTTGGTCATGTACCGTAGGCCTTTGCTGATGGCCTCGGCGAGGCTGCCGGACTCGCCGGGATGCCACGACGGGTCCCAGGAAGCGTGCAAAGACGCGACTGCGGCGGCCGGGTGGCGCAGTAGGAAGATGAAGCGCGCATCCGGCCAGCAGCCGGCGACGCGCTGCCAGATAAGGGCGTTGCTCGGCGTCTTGGCCACCATGGTGGGCTTGCCGCTGCGCGCCAGCGCGTCCGCGAGCACGTGGTCCCACAGCATGTGATCAAGATCTTCGGCGGTCAACCGGAGCGCGTTTATGGACGTCTGGATCCACCGCGTCTCCGCACGTACTCTCATGTGGCCCAAGGGAAGTTCGGGGGGAGCGTAGAGCTGGGAGTGGCTGCCCAGGATGAGCCGCAGCAGCGTTGACCCTGACCGGGCCGCGGACAAGATGAACACCGGCGCCACCAGCAGGCGCCCTTCCCGCGGGGGAGGTAGCCGCCACGACGTGTGACCCGCCGGCCGGGTCAGCTCGTAGCCCATGGTGCGCCGCAGCAGTGAGTTAACTCCTTGTCTCCACACGGTGACTGAGAGTACACGGAGTTATGGCATTTGACTCGTCGATTCGGCTCGCGCAACACCGTTTGTTATGCATGCCGCCACGACGCCCTGGACAAAGGTGGACGACGCGAGCATCGCAGCAATGGTCGCCTGCGCGGTTCATGTTCCGCGGGCGCGCGGCAGCAGGGGGCCATGGTCCAGGTGCGGCAGCACGTAGCGGGCGAACAGATCAGCCTCTGCGGCATGTGGGTAGCCAGACAGGATGAACGACTCCATGCCGAGATCCGCATAACCGCGCAGCTTGGCGAGCACCTGATCGGGGTCGCCGACAATGGCCGCGCCCGCGCCTGAGCGCGCGCGGCCGATGCCTGTCCAGAGGTTCGGTTCGACGTATCCCTCGTCATTGGCCAAGTCCCGCAACTCGTTCTGGCGTGCCGTGCCCACCGATCTGGTGTCGAGGGATCTGCGGCGAATGATTTCGCCGGTGCCGGGATCGAGCCGTGAGATCAGTCGGCGCGCGGCGGCCCTGGCCTCGTGCTCGGTGGCGCGGACGATCACGTGCGCCCGGTAGCCAAACCGGAGCTCACGACCGTGACGGGTGGCTCGGTCCCGCATGTCGCGGACCACCGCCTCAACTCCTGGCATCGTGTCCGGCCACATCAGGTAGACATCCGCCGCCTCGGCAGCGACCTCTCTGGCGGCCTCCGACAGGCCGCCGAAGTAGAACGGCGGGCAGCCGCCCCGCGTCGGGCACAGGCGTGGCGGGTCGAGCGTGACGGATATGAATTCGCCGCGGAAATCGACCGGCTTGCCGTCGAGCAGGTCGCGCAGCACGCGCATGATCTCCAGGGTGCGGCGGTACCTGGGTGCGGACTCCAGCTTCTGCCCAGGCATGTCTGAGGAAATGATGTTGATCGTCAGCCGTCCGTCGAGCATCTGGTCGATGCTCGCGAGCTGCCGCCCGAGCTGGGGCGGCCACATTTCGCCCATCCGCACCGCGACAAGGAGCTGCATTCGCTTCAACAGCGGGGCGATCCCTGCTGCGAAGGTCACCGAGTCGATGCCCATGGTGTAACCAGACGGCAGCAGCAGGTTGTCGTACCCCGCCTCTTCCGCGCCGAGCGCGATGCCCCGGCAATGCTCCCAGCTTGACTGCAGCGCGGTGTCCGCGACACCGAGAAACTCGTAGTCGTCGTCGCATAGCGCGCCGAACCAGGAAACCTCGCAGCCCATCTGGATGATCCTCCGGTCTGGCCGCGGCGCGAATGAATGCGCCGCCGACCCCGCCATAGTCCCCCAACGCCAAGGGGTTGTCACCGATGCGGTGGCGAGCGAACGGGCGGGCAACCGAGATTGGGCGGAAGAGCGTGCTTGCTCTAAGAGCGCCGTGAGGGGAAGCTCGGGCACCGGCCTGTGGCCGACCCGCGCCAGCGCCTCCGCCTGGTCCGCTCCCACGGGCCTCGCCAGCAGGTACCCCTGCCCGAACTGGCAGCCCATCGAGATCAGCAGATCTCGCTGTACCTCGCTCTCGATTCCCTCGGCCATGACCGTCAGCCCGAGCGTCTTGGCGATCCGGATGATGACTTCGGCGAGCGCGAGCCGCTGCTCGGAGAAGGAGATACCTTCCACGAAGGACTTGTCTATCTTGAGCACATCGATCGGCAACTCGCGCAGATAGCTCAGTGACGAATATCCAGTACCGAAGTCATCAATCGCGAGCCTGAGGCCGATCCCCTTGAGTTCCCTCAGGTCAGAACTGATTCTCTCGTCGCGGCGCAGCAGCACGCTCTCAGTCAGCTCAAGCAGCAACGCCGACGGTGCCAGGCCAGATGCCGTGAGAACCTGCCGCACGCCGCGGACGAATCCAGGGTCTCTGAACTGACGGGCGGATACGTTCACGCTGACAAACAGCGGCGTCCGGCGGGGCACCCGGCGCTGCCACTTGACGATGTCAGTAGCGGCCCGTTCAAGCACCCAGGAACCGAGCGGGATGATGTGACCTGTCTCTTCGGCCAGGGCGATGAACTGGTCAGGAAGAATCATTCCCCAGCGGGGATGAGGCCACCGCACCAGCGCCTCGAACCCCACGATTTCCCCGCTGGAGAGCGCGACGATGGGCTGATATGCCAGCGTGAATGCGGAGGTGACAAGAGCCTCGTCAATCGCTGCCTGCAGCTCGCGCCGCCTGAGCATGCCGGTGCTGAGCACCGGCTGATACCGGCGCCACTGCCGTTTACCCGCCGCCTTTGCGGCATATAGAGCCAGGTCCGCGTGACGGACAAGCTCACCGGCGTCGGCGCTGTCCTCGGTTGTGGCGACTCCGACCGTGGCCGTTGTTATCACCGACCCATCGGCGAGGGTGAACGGCTCGACGAAAGCCCGAACGACATGATCGGCAATAGTCTCCACCGCGGCGCTGTCGGCGACGTCCTCGATAAGCAGCGCAAACTCGTCGCCAGCCAGTCTCGCCGTCGTGTCGGACGCGCGCGTCACGGCTGAAAGCCGCATTCCGGCTGCTACCAGGAGCTCGTCCCCGACGCTGTGGCCCATTGTGTCGTTGACGACCTTGAAGTCGTCCAGATCGACGAAGAGCACGCCGGCGACCGCGCCGGTACGCCGTGACCGTCCCAGTGCCTGCACGGTCCGGTCCTGGAACAGCACCCGGTTGGGAAGCCCGGTCAATGAGTCGTGGAATGCCCGGTGTTTCAGCTCACGTTCGAGCTGGCGCTGCTCGGTTACATCCCGCATCGTGAGAACAAGGCCGCCGACTGTGCGGTCCTTCCGCAGATCGCTCCATCTGACCTCCACCTCGACACGTGCGTTGTCGCGCCGGGTAATCTGCCAGTCGTCGTACGACTTCCGGCCCCCTCGCTCGTGCGCCCGCGTCAGCGTGCGCATGATGTCATCGCGGTCTTGAGACTGGACGACATCCCAGAGGTACGCGCCTTCCACCCTTTCGTTGCCGAAGATGCTCTTGGCGGAGGGTGTCGCGTACCGTATCTCGCCGGTGTCGTTGATGATCAAAATAACGTCCGAGGTGTCCTGAACAAGCGTCCGGAAGTATGCTTCGCTGCCCTGGCGGATCACTTCCCGGCTCAGCATGACGCGCTCGACCGCCAGCGCGACCTGGCGGGCAAGGATCTCGAGGGTGCCAGACAGCGCGGCCAGGACTCTCTCCTCCCCGAACACCAGCAGCACCCCGATGAGCGGGTCGCCGGACGGCCTGTCCTTGAGCGTGAGCGGGCAAAGCAGGACGCTGCCGTCGCCGGAAGGCCCGGAGACGTGGGAGACGTCGCTTCGAGCGCGTTCGGCTAGCTGGGCCGCGCGCATGAGGTGAGTTCCCAATGGCGTGACGAGCGACATCCAGGTTTGGGCCATCTCGTCAAGCTGGTCCAGGTGAACAGCCGGGCCACCGTCTGGCGTGGCGCCGACGGCCCTGAGCTCACCCTCTTCTCGCACCGTGAGCAATGCCTCACGCTGGGGGTTCGGGCTGATCAAAGTCGCGACGGCGGTCCGTACCGCGCTCGCCGCCTCCTCCACGGTGACGGCGGAGGCAAGGGATGCGCCGGCCAGCCGCAAGACGCGCTCGCGGCCCAGCGCCCACCGGTGCGATGCCGCCGAATACGAAAGGCGCGAGAGCACGAGCAAGAAGAGCACGGCGGAAAAGACGGCGATCACACCGCCGTCCAGCACGGTGCCCTGGATGGCCTCGACGAACAGCACCACAGGAGCGATCAGAGAGGCGAGCATGAGCAGGGCCAGCCGCAGCGGAGATCCCTCGCCCTGCCGCGGGGAAACCGGCCGCGTCAGCTCCGCCATGGTGGGATGTAGCGCCGCGGCGCCCCAGGCACCATAAAAGATCGCCCAGCCGAGATCGATAACGGTTCCATTGGTGAATGAGCCGTACAGCTGAGTCAGACCGAACGAGACGTCGGACATCAGCATTCCGGCGGTGCCGAGCGTCAGCAGCTGGACGGATCTGGTCCGCCCGGAACCCGGCGCAAGAAGGCGAAACAGCATCGCCAGGACCAGCACGTCACCCAGGGGATAGGCAATGGCGAAGGCCTTCTGCACCCACGACAGGCCGGGGTTGCTGGCGTAAGGGAGGATCAGGTAGATCCACGAGAGCAGCGCGAGGCCGACGATGAGGGTCAGTGCGTCCAGCAGGCTTTGGCGGTCACGGCCGGCGGTTCGCCAGCGAATAAAGATCAGCACTCCCGCCGCGTAGAGCGGGTAGGTCGCAAGGTAGAAAACGTCAGCGATGGATGGAAACGGGACGTTTTCGTCCAGGATGTGCGTGAACACGAGGAACATCATCTGGCCGATGGCGAAGCTCAGGTTCGCGCCGGCCAGCAGCAGCCATGGCGCTGCCCGCACCGGGCGGTTGATGAAAACGCCGACCGCGATGGCGAGCACTCCGCTGAGCCCGATCAGGCCCCACGTCTCGATGCGCAGCGGCGCCACCCCGTAGTAAACCGCGACGAGCAAGGTCATCCAGGCGACATAGCCCGTCATCACGTGTCGCCGCCAGCTCAAGCCGACCACCCCCGTCTCACGCAAAACCGCTCGGCTACCCTGGTTGCCGTCGGCTAACCCAGTTGTCCCCAACGGCCCCGGCGCGCTCAAAGCCCGGCGCGCTCAAAGCCCGCGCACAAGCCCGGCGCGCACAAGCCCCGCGCACACAAAGCCCCGCGCACACAAAGCCCCGGTTCACATCAAGCCCCCGGTTCACACAAAGCCCCGGCACACCGAATCTAATATGTTCGATAATTCCTTTCTGTACGGTTTTGTGATGCCACTCGGCCTAGCTGCGAAGATGATAGCGGCGTATCCTGATTACGGCATCGCACAGAGCCGATGACTCCGTGTGCAATGAGCTGGTTAGCCTCCGCGCGGACATCAGAAGAGTTACCGGGTGAATAAAGAATTCGGAGAGAGCGCCCAAACAGAAACCGGCGACGAAGCCTCGCCACGACGTGATCCGCGATTTGTGCATGAATCGTTCGGCGAGCAGGCATCCCGTCAGCCGGGCCTGGCCGCCGTCGCCTGGTCGACGTGCGCCGAACTGACCTACCGTGAACTCGATCAATCGGTAAATCAGCTCGCGCACCACTTGCACGGATGTGGGGTGGGGCCCGAGACGTTGGTGGGCGTCGGCCTGGAACGCGGCAGCGAGACGGTGCGCTGCCTGCTGGCGATCCTCAAAGCGGGCGGGGCGTACATGCCGCTCGACCCGTCGCTTCCCGACATCCGCCGGGCCGAGATGTGCGCTGAGGCAGGTGTCAGGTTCGTCCTCGTCGATCGAAAGGATGCGGGGGCGTTCCGGGGCAGCCGCCTGAGGTGTCTATTCATTGACGAGCTGAAACCTGCGACCGCAGCGCAGCCGACCACGGCTCCGGCCGTCAGCCTGCGATCGGAGAACATCGCCTACGCCATCTACACCTCGGGATCCACGGGCCGGCCCAAGGCGGTCGCCGTCAGCCACGGCGCACTGGCATATCTGTGCCGCGCGGTCATCCGCGAATATCAGCTGACCCCGGCCGACCGGACCCTGCAGCTCGCGGCCATCGGCTTCGACACGTCGCTGGAGCAGATACTCGCGACGTTGCTGAGCGGTGCGACGCTACTGCTGCCGGGCCCTGCTCCGATCGCGCCGAGCGATCTGATCCGCTACGTGGCTGAGGAGCGCGTCAGCGTGCTTGATCTGACGCCCGCGTACTGGCACCAGCTACTCGCAGCGGCTGAGCACGCCGCGACGGCCGGGGGCGCCGCGACGGCAGGCGAACAGCTGTCCTCTCTTCGGCTACTGATCACTGGCGGTGATCTGGCCAGCGCAGTGGACTGCGCGGCGCTGATACGCCTGGCGCCAAGGGCCCGGCTGCTCAGCGCCTACGGCCTTACCGAGTGCACCATCACCTCGGCCATATGCGACGTCACCGAGAATGTTCTGCCGTCACGAGCCGGCGAACCCGTGCCGGTCGGTAGGCCGCTTGCGCACACGCAGATCCTCGTGCTCGATGAGGATCTCAACCCCGTGCCGACCGGAGTCGTCGGCGAAATCTACCTCGCCGGCCGGGGCGTCGCCCGCGGCTATCTCGGTCGGCCTGCCATGACGGCCGAACGGTTCGTGCCGAATCCCCATAGCGCGGCCGCAGGGACGAGGATGTACCGCTCCGGAGATCTCGGCTGCTGGCGCCCTGACGGCAACCTTGAGGTCATCGGGCGGGTGGACCGCCAGGTCAAGGTCCGCGGCTTCCGTGTGGAGCCCAGCGAGATCGAGCGTGTCCTCGCCACACACCCTGACATCGGTCAGGTGGCTGCTGTCGCCACGAAGCGGCGCGCTGGGGACAGGCTGATAACCGCGTATTACACGCGCCGCCGCCGCGCGGGGACGCCAGGTCTGCCACCCGACGACGGCCTGCGGAATTTTCTCTCCGCGTTCCTCCCCAGCTTCATGATCCCCGGCGCGTTCGTCGCCGTGGAGCGGTTGCCGCGGACGCCCGATGGGCGAGTCGACCACGAGGCGCTTTCGTCGCCCATCACCGTGCAGGCCGTTCGGGGCGAAATCGCGGAGCCAACCCTCCCACAGGCCGCGATGTCTGAGCTGTGGTCGCAGGTGATTGGCGTCGAGCGGGTCGGGCCCGATGACGATTTCTTCACCATCGGGGGCAACTCCATGCTGGCCGCCGAGATGCTCGCGCGGACGCGGGTCTTGTTCGGCATAGACGCGAGTCAGGTTCGGCCGCTTACCCGCTGCCTGCTGCGCGACCCGACGCTGCGGAGCTTCGCCAGTGCTGCGCAGGATGCCCGTGCGGGCAATCTCGGCGGGGCGGCCGAGGAGGGAGTGGATTTCACGCGCGAGGCCGAGCTGCGCGTCGGGGTAAATCTGGACATCGGTACGCCGCCGCGCTGGCGGCAGCCCGCCGACATCCTGCTCACCGGAGCGACCGGTTTCTTCGGTGCGCACCTGCTGCGTGAGCTTCTCGCCGCGACCGGCGCGCGCGTGCACTGCCTGGTCCGTGCCCGTGACGTGGGTCACGCCATGCGTCGCATCACGGGTGCGGGCGAGCGTTACGAGCTAGGCGACCTGCCACGCGACCGTGTCCTACCGCTGGTGGGTGACCTCGCCGAGCCGGACCTGGGCCTCCCGCGCGGCGCATTCGAGGAGCTGGCCCGCGGCATCGACGTTATACACCACGCGGGCGCGCACGTTAACTTCGTTTACCCATACGGTGCCCTGCGCGCAGCTAATGTGGCTGGCACACGCGAAATTATCCGTCTCGCTGGTCTCTATCGTGGCATACCTATTCACTACATCTCCACTATCGCCGTGCTCGCGGGCCTTGGCGTCATGGGCGTGCGTGACGTAGAAGAGGGAACGGCGCTGGCTTATGCTGAACATCTTTCTCTCGGTTATGTAGAAAGCAAGTTCGTCGCTGAGGAACTGCTCAGAAAAGCTGCACGGAGCGGCTTGCCTGTTGCCATCTACCGGCCTATGGATATTGTCGGCGCGCAGCGCAGCGGCGCATGGAACACCGCCGCTGAAATGTGCGCGCTGATAAGGTTCATTACCGACACTGGCTTCGCCCCTGACATTGCCCTGCCACTGGATTTTGTGCCCGCCGACATCTGCGCCGCGGCCGTCCGTTACATTTCTTCACACGCCGAGGCGGATGGAAAAACCTACCATCTGGTCAGCCCGAAATACGCACTGCTCGGATCCTTGACCGAACGGCTGCGGAAGCATGGATTCGCGGTCGACGAGGTGCCCTATGCGGAGTGGGTGCGCGAGCTTGTCAGGTACACCGCGGGCCACACCGATCATCCGATGACGCCGTTCGTCCCGCTATTCGTCGACCGCTGTGCGGCCACGGATATGACGGTCGCCGAGATGTACCTTGAGCACACTTTTCCGTCGTATACCCGCACGAATGTTGAAGCCGCGCTTCGGGGCAGCGGTATCTCTTTTCCTCCAGTTGGCGACGACCTGCTGGATCTCCATATCACTCGGCTGGTGACCACCGGCTACCTGCGCAATTCGCACGCCAGGCCGCAGGCAGCCGTGGCCCGCCGGGTGCGCCAGCGCCGTGAACGGCGGGTTTGACCCGATGGCCGTCAGCCGTTGCCCGGACTGGTCGTCGTTCGACGTGTCGTGCGCCCCAAGCGACGGCCCGGTCGCTTTCTGCGGTGACCTGAGCCCGGCGAGCCTGCTTGGCGCGTACCGGCGCGGCATACTCCCGCTCCCGGCGCCCAACGAGTTTGCCAGGAATCTCAACGAGTTCCGGTATGAAGACCAGGTCGCCGAGGGCGCGATCGCCATCGTCGGAGACGGAGACGGAGACGGAGACGGAGACGGAGACGGAGACGGAGACGGAGACGGACACGGCGACAGCGAGGGCGACGGCGTGCATGATCCATACGGCGTCGCCTGGTGGTCGCCGAACCCCAGGCTGACCATGCGGACGGACGGCGTTCACCTCGGCCGCAATGTCCGCAAGCAGCTGCGCAGGGATCCGCAGTGGCTGACCACTGCCGATCACGCATTCGAGCGTGTGACCGAGGAATGCCGCGCAGGCCGGGCCCAACGCTGGCTGACCGACACCCTGCTGGAAAGCTTGCTCCGGCTACACGACATGGGCTGGGCGCACAGCATCGAGGTGTGGGAAGCAGACGAGCTGATTGGCGGGGCGTTCGGCATCGGCATCGGCGCTACCCTCAGCGGAGATTCGATGTTCAACCGGCGCCCGTACGCCGCGCGGGTGGCCGTCGCCGACATGGCAGCACGATTCAGGCAGGTGGGCGGCGTGCTGATCGACGCGCAGTGGGATAGTCCCTATCTTCGGTCGCTGGGCGCAGAACCCATGCCACGGGACCGCTATCTGAAGGTGCTGGCTGGCTCATCGCACGCCCGTTCCCTCCCACGGCAGCCTCTTCCCGCGCGCCGGCTCATGGCGGCCAGCGGGCCGGCTCCGCCTGCCGGGCCTGCACGCGGGCGGGCCGCCACTCCCGTGAGCCGTTGAGGATAACTAGCCCGAACGGCTGGCGCGGGGGGCGCGCCGACCACGGAGGCGTCGTCTCGCCATGGGGCCGGCGCACAACTCCTTTCCTATGACCGCAGGTACGAGGCGCCGTTGAGGTCGAGGATGGCGCCGCTGGCCCACTGCGCCTGCGGGGAAGCCAGATAGAGCACAGCCGCGGCGATCTCCTGCGCGAGCGCGACCCTGCCGAACGGGCTTTCCGCGCGGATCCGATCGCCTTGCGGGCCAGCGAGCTGGTCGGCGGCCATGTCCGTCTCGACGAAACCCGGTGCGACGGTCGCGACCGCGATGCCGTGCGGAGCCAAGGCCCGGGCCAGCGACTGGCCGAATGCGTTCAGCCCGGCCTTGCTGGCGCCGTAGGCGGGATGGTTCGGCTCGCCGCGGAAGGCGCCCCGCGAGGAAACGTTGATGATGCGCCCACCGCCCCGGGCGATCATCTGCTGTACCGCACACCAGGTCACGTTCGCGGCGCCGACGAGGTTGGCCGCGAGCGTCACCTGCCAGGCTAGCTGCCACTGCTCGTACGACACCTCGGTGATCGGGTGCCACGTGTAGACGCCGGCGTTGTTCACCAGCACGTCCAGGCCGCCCAGCGCCTCGCAGGACTGATCCACCATCCTGCGCACCGCCGCCGGGTCGGCCAGGTCGGCCTGCACCACGGCGTGACCACGGCCAGGCAACTCGGCCAGCACCTCGCGTGCCTCGGTGGCCGAGCGGCCGTAGTGGACCGCCACCCGGTCACCGTTGCCCGCGAACAGCTGCGCGATCGCGCGGCCGATTCCCTTCGCCGCCCCCGTCACCAAGATTGCCCGCCTGCTCCGCATATCTCTCTCCTGCCCAGAATCGGTGGGCACCCGTCGGGACCAGAATCGGCGGGCACCCGGCCAGCCCCGTCATTGCGCCACGAATCCGCCTGCTCAACTGGTTCTGAGGCAGCCGTGGTTGGGTGGCCGCATGGGCGCTGTGTTTCGCACCATCCAGTGGGAGGAAACGGTGAATGTTCTGGAACGTTTCGCCGTGACCGGCAAGAAAGCGCTGGTCACCGGGGGGAATCGCGGGTTGGGGAAGGCGTTCGCCGCCGCCTTGGCGCAGGCAGGCGCCCAGGTGATCATCGTTGCGCGCGACGCGGAACGCAACGCGTCCGCCGTTCGCGAGCTGACCGATCGGGGCCTGCCGGTGTCGTCGATCAATGCCGACATCACGAGCGATGTCGAAGGGATAACAGAGCGGGCGGTGGAGGCGCTTGGCGGTCTTGACATTCTCGTCAACAACGCGGGCACCTGCATCCATAAAGAATCCTGGTACGTGACCGACGACGAATGGGCACAGGTCTTCGACCTGAACGTTCGGGCGCTCTGGCAGTGCAGCGTCGCCGGCGGCCGGCACATGGCCCGGGCGGGCGGTGGTTCGATCGTCAACGTCGGCTCCATCTCCGCGATGATCGTCAATCGCCCGCAGTGGCAGCCCGCGTACAACGCGTCCAAGGCCGCGGTGCATCAGCTCACCAAGTCGCTGGCCGCAGAGTGGGCCGGGTTGGGCATCCGCGTCAACGCGATCGCCCCCGGGTACGTGAAGACCGATATGGCGCCGGTGGACCAGCCGGAATTCCAGCGGTACTGGATAGAGGACACACCGCTGCACCGGTACGCGTTGCCGGAAGAGATCGCGCCGAGCGTGGTTTTCCTGGCCAGCCCGGCCGCATCGTTCATCACCGGGTCCGTGCTCGTCATCGACGGGGGTTACACCCTGTGGTGACGCGGGGTGTGCGCGACCATCTCGGCATGGGTACCGATCTGCGCTAGCCGTTAAGGATCTTGCTGAGCAGCTCGGCGGCCGGGATGCGCGAGTCCGCCTGCGCGCACAACCGGTCCATCACAGCCGAGTAGTGGTCAACGTCGCGCCGCTTGTCCAGGTACAGAGCGCTCGTGAGCTGTTCCATGTAAACCACGTCGGGAAGGTCAGGTTCGGCAAACCGCAGGATGCTGAACGACCCGCCGGCCGCGGCGTGCCCGCCGGCGCACAGCGGCACCACCTGCAGCGTGACATTGGGTTGCTGCGTCAACTCGCTGAGGTGCTTCAGCTGGGCGCGCATTGCCGCGGCGGGGCCGAGCGGGCGCCGCAACGCCGCTTCGTCCACAACAGCCCACAGTTTCGTGGGCTGCGGGCGGGTGAGGATGTGCTGGCGCCGCATGCGCAGGGTGACGCGCCGGTCGATCTCATCGGCGGACGCCTCGGGATGACCGAGCTTCACGACCGCGCGTGCGTACTGCTCCGTCTGCAGCAGGCCAGGCACGAACTGGACCTCATAGGTGCGAATCCGGACAGCCGCTTCCTCTAAACCGACGTAGACCTCAAACCAGCCCGGCACGATCTCGCCGTATTGATGCCACCACCCAGGCGTTCTGGCCTGCGTGGCGAGCTCAAGCAGGGCCTCCCGCCGCTCTTGGTCAAGCACGCCATACAGTGTGAGCAGGTCGCTGACGTCGCGATCCTTTAATCCCACCCGGCCAAGCTCGAGACGGCTGATCTTCGACGCTGACGCCCGAATCGCAGCCCCGGCCGCCTCACGCGTAATCTCGTTCGCCTCGCGTAGCCGGCGCAGCTGCGCGCCAAGCAACATGCGTAACGCCGTTGGTCCCCCCTGCGGCGTCCTGAAGATCTCGTGCGGCTGCGCGTGACCCGCTGGTTCTTCAATGGCTGCCATGTATGACTCCAGTCGCAACAGGCCGTGGACCAGTCTTCCATTCCAGGCAGCCAGTCTCAAGAAATGGCACACAAGCCACTTCGATCAAGCATGGGCGCCCGGCCGGTTGAGGTCCCCTGACCGAATCCCGGTTCAGGTCAGGCCAAGAATCCGGGCCGCATTCGCGTGCAGCACCCGGGCCAGCACCTCGTCCGGCAGGCCGAGGCCGTCAAGCTCGGCGAGGCATCGCTGCGGTGCGAGGAAGGGGAAGTCACTGCCCCACACGAACTGCCCGGACAGCCGCCCCCGTAGCTCCGCGACCAGCTCCGGCGGAATGCGGCGCGGGGACCAGCCGGAAATGTCGATGTAGATGTTGGACTTGTGCAGGGCCATGGCGACGAGCTCCATGTGCCAGGGCCAGCCGAAATGCGCGGCCACCACCGTCAATCCCGGATGGTCGGCGGCGACGGCGTCGAGCCTGATCGGGCGGGCGTAGTCGAGCCTGATGCCCTGGCCGCCCGGCTGGCCCGCTCCAATACCGCTCGTCCCCGTGTGAAACAGAGCGAGCAGGCCATGCTGCTCGCATGCGGCGAAGACGGGCCGGTAGGAGACGTCGTCGGGCGCGAACGCCTGCAGCGACGGGTGGAATTTCACACCCCGCAACCCCAGGCGGGCGATGTTTGCCACCTCGGCCACGGCGGCGTCGCCCTTGTGCGGGTCGACACAGCCGAATCCAGTGAAGACGTCGGGATGGCCGCGGCACGCGGCCGCGACGGTCTCGTTCGGCACCCGCGGGCGGCCGGTGGCGGTCTCGGCATCCCAGGCCAGCAGCACCGCCCTGACCCGCAGTCCGCGGTATTTCGCCGCCAGCTCGTCCAGGGACAGCCGTTCCACTCGCGACCGGAAATACGCCTCGGCGGGCTCGACATAGCCCGCCATGCTGGCATCCAGCCAGTCCGGGGTGGGCAGGTGCACGTGGAAGTCGATGGCTCGCATGGCGCCGATCACAAGTAATCCTTAGCACAGCGGCGCGGAATGCGCGCCGCGGCCGGCACATGGAGCATCGTGCCGCGTTTCTACTGACGGGACATCGCCATGCGCATCTCGCTGACGGTGTCGGTGATGAGGTCCCCGGACAGATCCACGGTGACGCTGTGCAGGACTCCGGTGAACCGGAATGGAGCACGGTAATCCGGTGTGACCGGTGAGCCTGGATTCGCACCGCAGGTAAGGCCGCCTGGGTTGAACGCGACAGGCGTGGTAACGGGGAACTCACTCTGGCCGACCAGCTGGCCGTCCACGTAGAGCTGCGCCCTTCCCGGTGAGCCCTTGCCGCTGGCGATGTCTGGCTGGCCGGTCGGCTCGAACTCGAACCGCAGCTGATGGCGGCCCACGGGCACGGTGTCCGCCGAGGATACGGAAGCCAGCTCGCGGCGGACGTAGTTGTGCGTGTAGTGCAGCTTTCCGTCCTTGACGTAGAACGACCAGCCGCCCACGCCCGAACCCTGGCACATCAGCACGCCCTCGGCCCCGGTGGCCGGAATCTCGGCCTCGGCGGTGATGCTGTGGGGGCGGTTGAGCACCCTGGGCGCCACCCAGAACGGCACCGTCTGGGTGCCCGGCCGGTAGGTGTAGCTGGTGCGCGGCCTGGCCACCTGCGGGCGCTCCACCATCATCCGCGCCGCGGCGCTGCCGTCGATGGGCAGCACGTTGTACTTTCCCGCCTCGACGTACCACTGCGCGATCATCTCGATGAGCTTGTCCCTGTGCGTGCCGGCCAGGTTGTGGTTCTCGGCCTGGTCTTCGGTGACGTGGTAAAGCTCCCAGTGGTGTGCGTCGAGGTCGGTCAGCTCCTCGGCCGAGATCGGCACACCGAACGGCTTGCCTGCTTCGGCGAAGGACGGCCCGGGCCACGGGCACACGGCGCGCCAGCCGTCACGGTCGATGGCGCGGTGGCCAAGCATCTCGAAGTACTGCGTGCGATGACGGGAGGGCGCGCCCGGGTTGTCGAAGCTGTGGGCGAAGCTGACGCCGTGGATCGGTGACTGCGTCACCCCCCTGATGGTCGCGGGTGGCTCGATGCCGAGCGCATCGAGCACGGTCGGGACCATGTCGATGATGTGCGCGTACTGCGTGCGCACCTCGCCACGTGCCTTGATGCCTTTCGGCCAGTGCACGAGGAATGGATCGCTGGCCCCGCCGCGGTAGGTCTCCCTCTTCCACCGCCGGAACGGAGTGTTTCCCGCCCAGGTCCAGCCCCAGGGATAGTGATTGAAGGTCGTCGGCCCGCCGAGGTCATCGATCGCCGCGAGGCTGTCCTGCAGCGGCTCAGGCGCGTTGTTGAAGAACTGAAGCTCATTCGTCGTTCCCGTGGCGCCGCCTTCCGCGCTGGCCCCGTTGTCAGAGACCACCATGATCAGGGTGTTGTCGAGCTCCCCGGTCTCCTTCAGGAAGTTGAGCAGTCGGCCGATGTGATGATCGGTGTGCGAGAGAAAGCCTGCGAACACCTCCATCATCCGGGCCGCGAGCCTGCGAGCGTCGGGCGACAGGGAGCCCCAGTCAGGGACGTCCGGGTCGTGCCGGGACAGCTCCGCATGCCGTGGGACGACACCCAGTTCCTTCTGCCGGGCAAACACCCGCTCCCGGTAGGCCTCCCACCCGCCGTCGAACTGGCCCGCGTACCTGTCAGCCCACTGCGTGGGCACGTGGTGGGGGGCGTGGGTCGCGCCTGTGCAAAAGTGCAGGTAAAACGGCTTATCCGGCGCGACCTGCTTCGCGTCGACGACGAACTCGATCGCCTTGTCGGCCAGATCCGCGGTCAGGTGGTAGCCCTCCTCCGGGCTGCGCGGCGGCTCGACCTGATGGTTGTCGTAGATCAGATCCGGATGCCACTGACTGGTGTCACCACCGAGGAACCCATAAAACCGCTCATACCCCCGGCCGAGCGGCCACCGGTCGAACGGCCCTGCCGGGGACTCGAACTCCGAGGGCAGCAGGTGGTACTTCCCAACCAGGTAGGTGCTGTAGCCATGCTGGAGCAGCATTTCGGACAGAAACCCGTTCTCGAACGGGACGCTGCCGTTGTACCCCGGGTACCCGGTGGCGAGTTCGTTGATCGCCGCCATCGCGTTCGCATGGTGGTTGCGCCCGGTGACCATGCAGGAACGTGAAGGCGAGCACAGGGCCGTGGTGTGCATATTGCTGTACAGCAGGCCGCCCGCGGCGAGCGCGTCGAGATTCGGCGTGGCGATCGGGCTGCCATAACAGCCAAGCTGCCCATAACCGGTGTCGTCCAGCACGATCCACAGCACGTTGGGTGATCCGGGTCGTGCCCGCAAGGGACGCGGCCACGCGGGCGACGACTCATCCGTCGTCCGCCCGATCACGCCAGGGAACGCGGTGCCTGGCTTGTATTCGTTCAGCGCCATGGGATCGTCCTCCGTCCACCGGACAATGAGCGGCCGTCAGGCCAGCAAATCTTGTCATCGGCGCTCCGCCGTCACCCCGCGCGGGTGACAGGCTGAGGCCGGCGATCAACGCCGTTGCCGGGCCTGCACCGCCCGCGGACAGGCAGGCTCATGAGCGTGCCTGCGACAGCACCGGGCCGACCCGGCCGGCCCCGTGGTCGAGCTGGTAGTCCAGGTTGATCGCGGCGCTGATGAGGGACAGGTGGCTGAACGCCTGCGGAAAGTTGCCGAGCTGCTCACCCGTGCTGCCGACCTCTTCCGAGTAAAGGCCGAGGTGGTTGGCGTAGGTGTGCATCTTCTCGAACGTCAGCCTCGCGTCGTCGAGCCGCCCGGCACGGGCCAGCGCGTCCACATACCAGAACGTGCACAGGGAGAAGGTGCCCTCATCGCCGGCCAGCCCGTCGGGTGAGGCGCCCGGGTTGTAGCGGTAGACGAGGCTGTCGGAGACCAGCTCACGGTCCATGGCCTGCAGCGTGGACACCCACATCGGATCGTGGGGCGCGATGAAACCCTGGAGCGGCATCATCAGCAGCGAGGAGTCGAGAACCTCGGTGCTGTAGTGCTGGGTGAAGGCGCCGACCTTCGGGTTCCAGCCGCGTTCCATGATCTGGTTGTAGACGGCGTCGCGTACCGCGGTCCACCGGGCTACATTGGCCGGGCGCGCCCTGTGTGTGGCCATCCTGGTGGCGCGGTCGAGCGCCACCCAGGTCTGGAACCGGCCGTAGGTGAAGTCCCGCCGACCGCCACGCGTTTCCCAGATGCCCTCGTCGGGCTGATCCCAGTTCTCGCACAGCCAGTCGATCATGCCAACGATATCCAGCCAGCCCTGGTGAGCCGCGTGCAGGCCCTGGGTGTCGGCGAGGAATACGGCGTCCATCGTTTCGCCATAGATGTCGAGCTGCAGTTGGTCGGCGGCGCCGTTGCCGACGCGCACTGGCCGCGAACCGCGCCAGCCCTCGAAATGCTCCAGCGTTTCCTCGGTGAGGTCTGAGGAGCCGTCGACCCGGTACATGATCTTCAGTGGCCGGGCACCAGCACCGTTCCATTCGGCGGCCCGGTCCCGCAGCCAGACGCCGAAGGCTGCGGCCTCCTCCACATAGCCGAGCCCGAGCAACGCGTAGATGGAGAACGAGCCATCCCGGATCCAGGTGTACCTGTAGTCCCAGTTCCGCTCGCCGCCGGCCTGCTCGGGCAGCCCGGTGGTCGGCGCCGCGACCACCGCGCCGGTGGGCGCGTAGGTCATCAGCTTGAGCGTCATCGCCGAGCGCGCCACCCTTTCCCGCCAGCGGCCCTGGTAGGTGGAGCGGTGCAGCCAGCCACGCCAAAAGCGCTCGGTCTAGTCCGCCAGCCGCTGCAGTTCCTCGGGCGGCACCCGGCGTGGCGGGCCGCCCATCGATTCGAGCCAAAGCGCGGGCAGCAGAACCAGTCCACCGTGCCGTCGGTCGCCACGAGCGCGGCCGTCTGCAGGTCACCGATCAGTCCATGATCGCTGATGTTGGGGTAACGGGCCACAATAGTCTCCTCCTCCGGATCTTCAGCCCAGCCGTTCAAGCAGGTGCTCGCCAACACGGACCGCGTTGGCCATGGCCGTGAGCGCCGGGTTCACCGCGCTGATGCTGGGGAAGAAGCTGGTGTCAACCACATACAGGTTGTCGAGTTCGTGGGCCCTGCAGTTGACGTCGAGCACCGACGTGGCCGGATCTGTGCCAAACCGGAGGGTGCCGGCCTGATGCGCGCAGCCGGCGATCGGGATGTCGGTCTTCATGTACGCGAACCTGTGGACCAGGTGGTCCGCATGCATTCCCAGCGCACCTAGCATCGATTTGAGCTGGTGGTACAGCCGCTTGGCGGCCGTGGGGTTGCTCGGCGTGTACGCCAGGTTGACGCGGCCATCCCGGCCGAGCGTGACGCGGTTGTCCGGGAGCGGCAGGTCCTCGGTCGACAACCAGAAATCGACGGCATGCGCCGCGATGTCGCGCAGCGCCCACGTTGGTGCGAGCTTGGTCTCGATGGGCTTCTCGCCGCGAAACATCTCCGCTTGCGACTTGCCGATCATCTGGATGTTGCCCATCGGGTAGTCGAAGCCGGGACCGCGGAAGTAGAAGTCGTTGAGTCCGAGGGTCTTCTGGAAGACGGTCGGGTTCGGCTCCCTCGACAAGGCGAGCACGGCCTGGCTGTCGTGGTACATGAAGTTGCGGCCGACCTGGTCGGAACCGTTGGCCAGCCCGCCCGGGTGCTTGTCGTTCGCGGAGGCCAGCAGGAGTTTCGCGGAGTTGACCGCCCCGCAGGAGACGACCACGATGTCGCCCGTGTACCGGTCGACATCGCCGTCGTGGTCGACCACCACGTGCGTGACCGTGGTACCCCCTGGGTTCGTCTCCAGCTTCACCGCCCGCGCGTTCGTGACGAGGGTGACGCCAGCGTGCTCAAGCGCCGGGCGTACGCCGATGACCTCGGCATCGGACTTGGCGTGCAGCGGGCACGGGAATCCGTCGCAGCTTGGGCAGCGCACGCACGTGCTGTACGGCATGTTCGCCTCGTCGAGCAGGACCCCGCACGGTGCGTGGAACGGGTGGTAGCCGGCGGTGGCGAGGTCATCGGAGAGCTTTTGGATCCGTGGCTCGTGGGACACCGCGGGATGGGGGTAGGCTGCGCTGGCCGGTGGGTCGGTGGGATCCTCGCCCCGTGCGCCGTGCACCTGGTAGAGCTGTTCGGCCGCGGTGTAGTACGGCTCCATGTCCTGGTAGGAAATCGGCCACGCCGGCGACCGGCCGTCATGGTGGTGCAGTTCCCCGAAATCCTCCGTGCGCATGCGGTACAGGGCCGCGCCGTACAGCTTGGTCGCGCCGCCCACGAAGTAATGCACCTGCGGCTGGAAGGACTGGCCCTTCGCGTCGTACCAGGTGTCGGGGGATATGTAGCGGCCATCGACGAATACGTCCAAGGTGGACCAGTTCGCCGGTTCTCGGGGCAGCCAGCCGCCGCGCTCGAGCAGCAGGATCCGCTGGCCCGACGGGGCGAGGTGGCGGGCGAGCGTCCCACCGCCTGCCCCGGTCCCGATCACGATGACGTCATAATGCTCAGCCACGTTGGGCTCCTTCCGTGCGTGCCGGGGTGCCCGGTGCCCCGCGCGGCGGCGCCCCTGCTCGCGGCGGTGCGGCAGGCGGGAGTTCTTCGGAGAACTCGTCCCGGCTTATCCGCCGGCGGAATATGTAGTAGGTCCATGCCTGGTAGGCGAGCACGAACGGGAGAAAGATGACGACGATGATGGTCATCACCTTCAGCGCGTAACTGCCGGCGGCGGTGTTGCTAACGGTCAGGTTGAAGGCCTGGTTCGTGCTGGAGACCATGACGCGGGGATACAGTTCGGCGAAGATCGACACGACGCTCGCGGCCATCGCGAACGTGGTGGCGGCGAACGCCCAGCCGTCGGTGCTTTCGTAGACCAGCCACACCGAGGCGAGGATGGCGAGCACCGCGGCGATCTCGATCAGGTTCGGGAAGAACCCCTGGCCGGCGGTCACGTGTGTCCAGGAGGCGAACGCCAGCACCATGGCCGCGGTGACGGGCGCTACGCGGCGGGCCAGTCGGCCGGCGCGCTGGCGCAGGTGGCCGGTGGTTTTCAGGGCGAGGAAGGTGGCGCCGTGCAGCGCGCAGAGGAATACGAGTGTCACGCCGGTAAACAGCCCGTAGGGCTGGAGCAGGTCGATGAACGACCCGGTGTATTCCTGGTGGGAGTTGATCGGCAGGCCGTGCAGCAGGTCACCGAGCGCCACGCCGATCAGCAGCGGCGCGAGCAGGCTGCCGCTGGTCAGCAGGGTGTCCCAGCTGCGCCGCCAGCGGGCAGACTCGCGTTTGCCCCGGTATTCGAACGACACGCCGCGCACGATCAGCGCGATAAGCAGCACGACCAGCGCGAGGTACATGCCGGAGAACATGGTGGCGTACCAGCCGGGGAACGCGGCGAACATGGCGGCGCCCGCCACAATCAGCCAGACCTCGTTGCCGTCCCACAGCGGCCCGATCGTGTTGATCGCCGCCCGCCGGCCGGCCTCGTCCCCGCCGACGGCCCCGTGCAGCATCCCGACCCCGAAGTCGAAGCCTTCCAGGACGAAGAACCCCGTCCAGAGCGCGGTGATCACGATGAACCAGAACTCGGACAGGGTCATTTCACCCCTCAATACTGAACCGCGGGCACGGGACGGCTGACGTCCCCGCCAGCCGGTGCCGCTGGTATCTCTTTACGCGCATAGCGCAGCATCAGCACCAGGTCGACGACGGCCAGGACCAGATAGAGCGCCGCGAAGAGCGCGATGCTGATGACGATGCTGGTGGTGCTGACCGATGGCGACACCCCGTGCTTGGTGAGCTGTACGCCCTGTACGATCCACGGCTGCCGACCGCTTTCTGTCAGCAGCCACCCGGCGGTGTTCATCAGGAATGGCAGCACCGCGGCCCAGATGGCGGCGCGCAGGAACCAGGTCGCCGCGGCGATCTTCTTGCGCCGGATTAGCCCGAGCCCCCACACGCCGACCAGGAAGAGAAGCACCGCGGTGTAGGCCATCACGCGCATGGACCAGTACTGGATGAACACGTTCGGCACGTAGTAGCCGGGTCCGTATTTGCTCTGGTACTGCGATTGCAGCGGGTCGAGCCCGATGACCTTGCCATTCCAGTGGTTGGTGGCCAGCAGGGAGAGCAGGTGGGGGATCGAGATGATCTGGGTCGGCGTATGGTCGTTGTTGCCGCCGCCGACCTGGAACAGCGAGAACGAGCACGGCTGGCAGGTCGACCACTGCGCCTCCGCGGCCGCGATCTTCATCGGCTGGTATTTCGCCTCCACCACCCCGAGCTCGCTGCCGATGAACATGACGAAGATCATCGTTGGGACGAGCACGACCAGGGCAAGCCGGGCCGACCTGGCGAAGATCTCGCGGTCGGCCCGGTGGCGCAACTGCCAGGCGGACACCGCGAGCATGACGGCGGCCGCGGTGGCGAGCGACGCCAGCAGGACGTGCGCGAATCCCCACAGGAAGACCGGGCTGGTCAGCACCGCCCAGATGTCATTCAGCTGCGCCTGCCCCGTTGACTTGCTGATCGTGTAGCCGACCGGGTGCTGCATCCACGAGTTGGCCGCCATGATGAACGCTGCGGATAGCACCGTGCCCACCGCGACCGCCCAGATCGTCAGGAGATGGACGCGCTTGGGCAATTTGTCCCACCCGAACAGCCACAGCCCGAGAAACGTCGATTCGAGGAAGAACGCTGCGAGGCCTTCCATCGCGAGCGGTGCGCCGAAGACACCGCCGACCGTTCGCGAGTACTGCGACCAGTTCATCCCGAATTGGAATTCCTGGACCAGGCCGGTTACCACTCCTACCGCGATATTGATGACCAGCAGCGTGCCGAAGAACCGGGTCAGGCGGAGGTACTCGTCGCGGCCGCTGCGGTGCCAGGAGGTCTGCAGCAGCGCGGTCAGAAAAGCCAGCCCGATCGTGACCGGGACGAACAGGAAGTGGTAGATCGACGTCATCGCGAACTGCCACCTGGCCAGATCGAGCTGCATCCCCTAACCCCCCGCTGTGGTGGTCAGCGGCTCACGTGGACTGTGGCTGATTAGCAGGCTGCTCGTTACGCCACGCGCCCATCCCGGCCGCCGTCGCCGCCTTCGCCCGCGCCCAGTTCTGTTTCGCGACCTCGCTCGGCGGTCGTTCCATCTGCCTGATCCGCTGTCGCGCGGCCGCCGCGAGCGCCGCGCCAGCCAGGACCGCGCCGGCCAGGCCGAGCAGGCCACCGACTCCCATCAGGACGGCGCCGCCGATTAGGGGTCCCTTGCTGAGCTGGGACCTGCGCCGGGATGCTTGGCTGTCAGTCATGGAAACCGTCCTCGAGCTAGCGGTTGACCGCCACTTTCGCCACGCGGCAACTCGCCCGGCATCGCCCACATCGGGTGATTGCCCGGCCACGCGATTTCAGAAATGGCGATTGGGTTGACCGCTCCGCCCGTCCCGGCGCGAAAGCGGCTCATCGGGCCAGGTTGACGGGCCGGCCCGCAGCGGTCATCCCCTGGCGCGGGTGACTGTCCGCCCGCGGGCGTGTCTCACCCCCATCGGGTGGCGTGACGTGGGCGGCGGGCATGATCGCATGGCCAATGCGCTCTCGAACCCCCCGGTCGGCAAGGCCGGGGAGCCCGATAAAGCCGACAAGGCCCGATAAAGCCGACAAAGAAGCTGACAAAGAAGCCGACAAAGAAGCTGACAAATAGGCCAATAAATGAGGCCGATAAAGAGGGGCGATAAGAGGAGCATCGATGGCAACCCAACGAGTGGATTCGCTCGTCATCTTCGGCGCGACAGGTGATCTGGCCAAGCTGGAGACGTTCCCAGCGCTGGTAGGGCTGGTCGAGCGCGGCGTCCTTGACGTCCCGGTGGTCGGGGTGGCCAAGAGCGGCTGGGGACTGGAGCAGTTCCGCGGTTACGCGATCGCGTCACTGCGGCGGGGCGGCATAGATCCTGGCTCCGCAGCCGCGACGAAGATGATCGGGCTGTTGCGCTACGTCGATGGCGATCTTGGTGACGCCGCCACCTACGCCGCGATGTCCGACGCCATCGGCACCGGCCAGCGCGTCATGTTCTACCTGGAGGTACCGCCGATCCTGTTCGGGCGGATCGCGCAAGGGATCGCGGCGGCCGGCCGGGCTGAGGGCAACCGGGTGATGGTGGAAAAGCCCTTTGGCGCCGATCTGGCCAGCGCACAGCAGCTCAACGCCACGATGCACCAGCATTTCGCGGAAGAGGCGATTTACCGGGTTGATCACTGGCTTGGCCTGGATCCCGTCGAAAACGTGCTATTCGCCCGATTCGCCAACGCCGTTCTCGAACCGCTGCTGAACCGGACCCATGTGGCGAGCATCCAGATAACTATGGCCGAGGCCTTCGACGTGTCCGACCGTGGCCGGTTCTACGACCGGACAGGCGCCATCCGTGACGTGGTGCAGAACCACATGTTGCAGGTGCTTGCCACGGTGCTGGCTGACCCGCCGGACGGGCAGGGCCTAGCGTCGTGGCGGGACGCCAAGTCGCGCGTGGTGAGCGCGCTGCGGCCGCTGGCCGCCGAGCATACGGTCCGCGGGCAGTATGAGGGCTACCACGACGTCGCCGGCGTCGACCCGAACTCCACCGTGGAGACCTACGTTGCCGTGCGGCTCGCGTGCGATTCCTGGCGGTGGGCGGATGTGCCGCTGCTGATCCGGGCGGGCAAGTGCATGCCGGTGACGGCAACCGAGATCACCCTCAGGTTCCGGCGTCCGCCGCACGACGTGTTCGGGCTCGAACCACAGACGGCCTCTAATGCGCTGCGGTTCCGGGTCTGGCCGGAGACGGAGGTCGGCCTGACCTTGGCGGGCAAGCGGCCGGGTGGCGGCTGGCAGGCGCAGCACGAGGAGCTGGCGTTCGCCCAGCAGCCCGGCTCGGACATGCGGCCGTACGACCGCCTCATCGGCGCTGCCCTTCATGGGGACCGCTGGCTGTTCGCCCGCCAGGACACGGTCGAAGCTGCCTGGCGCGTGGTCGACCCGGTGCTGGGCGATGTCGTCCCCGTACAGCCATACGCCAGGGACAGCTGGGGCCCGAAGGAAGCCGACCGGCTGCTGCCCAATGGGGACACGTGGCGCGACCCAGCCGGCTGAGCCAGCAGATCGGGGAACCGAGATGACGCAGCGGGCAGGTCCACGCCGTGTGGTGATCGTGGGCGGTGGCTTCGCCGGATTGTTCGCCGCCCGAGCGCTTCGGCGCAGCCCGGTGGAGGTGACGCTCATCGACCGCGCCCAGCACCACCTGTTCCAGCCACTGCTGTACCAGTGCGCGACCGGCATCCTGTCCGAGGGGCAGATCGCCGCTCCCCTGCGCGACGTTCTCAGGCGGCACAAGAACGCCGAATGTGTGATGGCCGAAGTGACGGGCATCGATGCCGAAAACAAGCGGCTGATCGGGCTACGGCCGGGGGGCGGGCGGATCGAGGTCGGCTACGACCACCTCATCGTCGCCGCCGGGGTGCGGCTGTCCTACTTCGGCCACGATGAGTTCGCACGTTTCGCACCAGGCATGAAGACGATCGCCGACGCGCTGACCATACGCCGGCGGGTGTTCGGCGCGTTCGAGATGGCCGAGACCGCCACCGATGATGCCGAACGGCTGCGCTGGCTGACGTTCGCTCTCGTCGGTGCCGGGCCAACCGGCGTCGAATTGGCGGGCCAGATCCGTGAACTTGCCACCAAGACGCTGCGCGCGGAGTTCCATCACGTCAGACCCGAAGACGCGCGCGTGCTGCTGTTCGACGGCGGCAGCGCCCCGCTGGCCGCATTTGGCCCACGACTGTCCGCCAAGGCAGCCAAGAGCCTTCAGGCGATGGGCGCCGAACTGCACATGGGCTCGATCGTCACCCACGTCGATCGCTGCGGGCTGCTCGTGTGCGATAAGGCCGGCGTCACCACCCGCCACGACGCCGGAACCGTGCTGTGGACCGCCGGCGTGGAAGCCCCGCCCTTCGCCGAGGCCCTGGCCAACGCCACCGGGGCCAAACGCGACCGGGCAGGACGGATTGTCGTCGAAGAGAACCTCACGATCCCCGGCCACCCCGAGATCTCCGTCACCGGTGATCTCATGAGCCTGGGCCAACTCCCCGGAGTCGCCGAGGTCGCGATGCAGTCCGGTCTCTACGCCGGGCGCCGCATCCGGCGCGAGGTCACCGGCCGGGGCGCCGCGAAGCCGTTCCGCTACCACGACCTGGGCTCGGCCGCCTACATCTCGCGCGGCCGTGCGGTCATCTCGGCTGGCCCGCTGCACTTCGGCGGTTTCCTCGGCTGGATTGCCTGGTTGTTCATCCACATCGCGTTCCTCACCGGCTACCGAAACCGTGTCGGGGCCATCCTGACCTGGTGGCTCGCCTTCACCCGCGACCGCCGCCGCGAACGTGCCTTCACCACGAGGGAAGTCGGCGCCGTTGCGGACATCTACGCGCCAACCAGCGCCCCGCCCACACCGAGCCCATCCCCACCCGTTACCGAATGACGGTCCTGGCGCGGTCGATATGGACGATCTCGTCGACCCGCTCAAGCCCGGCGGTGCGATGGGTGATCAGCAGGACCGTGCGGCCCGCCGTCGCGGCGAGCAGATCACGGGTGAGCGCGACAGCGGTCTGCTCGTCGAGGTGTTCGGTGGGCTCGTCGAGGACGAGGACGGGAAACTCCGCGAGGAGCACGCGAGCGAGGGCGAGGCGCTGCCGTTGCCCGCCGGATAGTCGCGCACCGTGTTCGCCCACCGGTGTGTCCAGGCCGTCGGGCAGACCCTGGATCCAGTCAAGCAGGCCGGCCCGGCGCAGCGCGTCGCCAACCTGTGCGGCGGTTGCGCCGGGGCGGGCCAGCCGCAGGTTCTCGCCGAGCGTGGTGTCGAAGACGTGTGCGTCCTGGGCGCATAGCCCCACGATCGCCCGCACCGTGTCGCCGTCGAGCGCGGCGATGTCGGTCCCGCCAACGGTCACCCGCCCGGCCTTGGCGTCAAGGAAGCGCAGCAGCACCATGGCCAGGGTGGTTTTTCCAGAGCCGCTCGGGCCCACGATCGCCACCTGCCGTCCAGCGGGGACACTGAGGTCGATGCCGCACAGCACGTCCGGCCCGTCCGCGTTCCAGCGCGCGGAAAGGCCTTCGATCCGCAGGTCGTAAGGCGGCGCGGGCGGTGGCAGTGGCGCCGTCGGCTCGAGGACCGGGTCTTGCTGCCCCATGACGGCGCGTACCCGGGCAGCGGAGGCACGGATCCGCGGGAGCTGCTGCGCGGCCGGCGCCAGCCCCGCGAACACTTCATGTGCGGCGAGCGGCGTGAGCACAAGCGCGGCCAGCGCCACGCCCGGCAACACGCCGGACCGGACGGCGGGCACTGCGAGCAGCAGGCAACCCCAGACCGCGCCGCCCGCGGCCAGCGCGGCGGCCGACGCGGCAATGCCCCGGCCGGCCGCGCTGCGGCCTTCGGCCCGGCGGAGGCCGCGATCGGCGGCCAGAGCCCGATCCAGGGCGGCGTCGGCCGCACCAAAGGCGACGAGGTCGGCGCAGCCGCGCAACAGGTCGAGCGACGCGGCGGTGAGTTCGCCACGGAACGGGGCGATCCGGTGCTCAGCCTGACGTGCGACCAGCCCGGCGAGCCATGGCGCGATGACCGCGGCTGCGAGCAGGCTAACGGCCAGGACCAGGCCGGCGGGCCGCAGAAGCACAGCGACGAAGGCGACCGTCGCCGCGCCTGCCACGGCCGACGTCGCATACGGCAGCAGGACACGCACCCACTTGTCGGCGATGCCGTCGATGTCGGCCACAAGCCGGCTGACAAGGTCACCAGAACGGAATGCTCCGGGCCCCACGAGCCCGGCCGGAGCGAGCCGTTCCAGCCTGCGGTACGCCGTGACGCGCATGAACGCAAGAACCCGCAGGGCGGCGTCGTGGCTGATCAGGCGCTCGACATAACGGAAGACCCCCCGCCCGAGCCCGAAGGCCTGCACCGCCACCACGGCAACCATCAGGCTGAGAACCGGCGGCTGCTGCGATGCGCGTGAGATCAGCCAGGCCGACGTTGCGGTGAGGCCAATCGCGGCACCTGAGGCCGCTGTGCCCGCCACCGCGGCGACGGTGAGCCGCTGAGAGCTCTTAATCGCGATGCGGTTCATGCCGGTACCCCTGCGCTGGGCGTGTGCACAGCGGGTGAAGGCAGCGTGACAACGCGGTCGGCAACCGCGAGCACCGCGGGGCGATGCGCGACAAGCAACACCGCCCGGCCCCTGCTGGCGAGCCCGCGCACGGTGGCGAGCACCTGCGCCTGCGCGGCGGCATCCAGCCCAGCGGTCGGCTCGTCGAGCAGCAGCAGGGGCCGCTCGACGAGCAGGGCGCGGGCCACCGCGACACGTCGGCGTTGACCTGCCGAAAGCCCGCTGCCGCCCTCCCCGACCGGAGTGCCGGGGGCGACCTCGTGCAGCGCCGCTGCCCACATGGCCTGCTCAACCGCTTCCCGCCGCGCCCCGCGCACGCCGAGCCGGATGTTGGACGCGACGGTGCCGCGCAGCAGCACCGGCTCCTGCGGCACCCAGGCGACGCACGCCCGCCAGGCGTCCATCTCCAGCCGATCAAGGCTACGCTCACCGCCGGCCTCCTCGATGATCACCCGGCCCGCGTCCGGCTCGACGAACCCGAGCAGAACGCCGATCAGGGTCGACTTCCCGCTTCCGCTCGGCCCGGCCAGCGCCACGATCTCTCCCGCGCCGACCCGCAGCCACGCGCCGCCGGGCGTCGGCGCCGGCCGGCCGGCATGACAGACCCGCACGTCCTCGATGCGCACCGCGACTGGCTCAAGGGCCGCACGTCGCAGGCTTGCCCTGGGCCCGGCGGCGGTGGGTTCGGCCCGTCGCGGCGGTGGCGTGCCAAGCACGTCAAACACCTCCCCGGCGGCGGTGACGCCGTCCGCGCTCGCGTGGAAGTGGGTGGCGAGCTGACGCAGCGGCAGATAGGCCTCTGGCGCGAGCACCAGCACGAGCAGGCCGGTCCGCAGGCCGAGGTGACCGCTGGCCAGGCGCAGCCCGACGCCGACCGCGACCAGCGCAACCGACAGCGTTGCCGCAAGCTCGAGCACCAGCGAGGAGAGAAACGCCTGCCGCAGGGTGGCCAGCGTGGCCCGCCGGTAGGCGCCGGTGAGGTCGCGGATGCTGTCAATCTGAGCCTTCGCCCGGCCGAACACCTTCAATGTCGGCAGCCCGGCGACGACGTCGAGGAAGTGGTGCGAGAGCCTGCCGAGCTCCCGCCAGCGGTGCCGCGTCCGCTCGGCCGTGGTGGCACCCACCAGGGCCATGAACAACGGGATCAGCGGGAGGGTCAGCACCATCGTCGCCGCCGAGAGGGGGTCGGCTGGCACGATGCGCCCCACCACCGCCACGGGGACGACGATGGCGAGCACAAGCTGCGGCAGGTACTTGGCGAAGTAGGCGTCGAGTGCGTCCACGCCGACCGTGGCCAGCGTGGTGAGCTGGCCGCTTCGGCGCACCGCGATGTAGCCCGGCCCGAGCAGCATCGCGTGCTCGAGCAGGCGTCGTCGCAGCTGCGACTTCACCCCGGCGCTGGCCCGAAAGGAGAGGGCCTCGACGGCCCAGGCCAGCGCCACGCGTCCGGCCACCACGACGGCCAAGCCGGCGATCGAGCCGCGCAGCGAGGCTAGACCCAGGCCCGCGGTGAACGCGCCCGCGATCGCCGTGGCGAGCAGCTGTGCCTGCACTATGACCAGGCCCCCCGCCCCGGCGCCCGCTGCCACGAGCATGACGACATGCACGGAATGAGCCTCGCCGACACCACGTATGCGACCACGACGGCCACGATGACGAGTGGCATGACGGCGAGGCCGTCCGACAACAGCAGCAGCGTTGCCAGCAGGACCGAGGTCATCGGTAGCGAGAGCATCACGGCGCACATCGCGCCGATTCCCATCGCGACCGCGGGCACCAGCGGCAGCCCGGGGAGGTGGGACATGGCGATGCCGCCCGCGGCACCCAGGAACATGGCGGGGAAGACGGGCCCTCCGCGAAAGCCACTCAGCGAGACGCTGTACGCGAGTCCCTTGCAGGCCAGCAACAGCATGAGCGCCGCCACCGAGTAGTCGGCCGCATGGGCGATCAGCGGGCCAAGCGCCGATTGCCCCGAGAACAACACCTCGGAGGAATTTTTCCCCGTGCCCTCGGCGTAGGCGATCGCGAGCCCCGCGATGATCACACCGGCCACCGGCGTGGCCAGCACCATCCGCCGCTCGACGTGGGGCCGGAGAAACAGCGCGAGCCACCGGATCCCCGCACCCACGACGGCCGCCGCTGCGCCGATGCCGAGCGCCCAGCCGAACTCGGCGATGTCGGGCCGGCTGAAATGAGGCAGGCCGGGAATCGCCAGGGAAAATGTTCCGAAACCGGTCCAGGCGTCCAGGCCGATGAAGATGAGTGTGCCGATCCCGGCGGCGAGCAGGCCGGGCACCAGCACGAGCCCCAGCATTGGGCCGCCGAGGCCCGAGGCCTCCATGAGCAGGAACGCGCCCAGGATGGGCGATCCGAGCAAGGCGCTGATGGCGGCGAAGCTCCCCGATGCGGCCACCACGGCGCTGGCATTGGCGGGCATGTCACGTTTGGCGAGCCGCACGGCCAGCAAGGCCAGCCCGCTGCCGAGAGCGATGAGCGGCGCCTCGGGCCCGAGCACGACCCCGAAGCTCAGGGTGGCAAGGGCGGCGAAGAAGATCCCGGGAAGCTGCGCCCGGGAGGGTGCGCCGTGCGCCTTGAACCCGGCAGCCGGGGAATGACCGCCCTTTCCAGGGAGGTACCTGATGGTGAGCCCGACCAGCAGGCCGCCCACGGCCAGCGCAGGAATCGGCCACCACCGCGGCGTGCCGTGGAAGCCAAGGCCGCTGGGAAGGTGGGTGAAGACCTCACCCTGCAGGTAGTCGATCAGCTTGAGGAAGCCGTAGGCCACCGCGGAGATCGGTACGCCGAGCATGGCGGCCAGCACCAGCAGGGCAAGGTAGCTCTTGGTCCGCAGCAGCGCCAGCGGGTCGGGCGGCGTCGTCACCGGCCTAATCGTCCGGCGCTCAGCACCGACGGCACCTCACCTCGGCTGGGTGATCTGCGCTACTGCTGTTCACCGCGTCACAGAATGCCAAGCACACGACCTTGCTGAATAGCCTCACGCCGCCCCGCCACGCCCAGCTTCCTGTAGACCGCGCGCGTGTGAGTCTTGATCGTGTTGGCCGACAGGTGTAGCTCCTGCCCGATCTCCCTGAGCGAGAGCGTTCCGCGGAGAAGGCGCAGCACGGCCTCCTCGCGCTCGGTAAGGGACTCCGCATGGGGAACCGTCGCTGCGCGCGGGGGGAGCCGCCGCCCGATCCGCTCCAGGCGGGCCCGCTGAGCCTCAGTGCCGTCAGGAAACGCCGTCAGCGTATTGTCTGCCTCGGCTAGCAGCGTGGCCGCGCCGCCACGGTCGCCGATGTCGAGCAGGACACAGGCGAGCCTGAGCAAGGCCTCCACCGAAGGCCACGGGCTTATCCCGAACCACCTTCTCCGGGACCAGAGGGCGTGCTCGAGCTCGCGCCGAGCCTCCTCGGGCCGGCCCTGGGCGGCGTAGACCGCGCCGGTAGCGGTGAAGATGAGGGAACTATGCGGAGACTCACCTATGTCACTCCTGTCGACATCTGCGCCGTCGGCCAGCATTTCGCGGGCCATCCGGGCCAGCACCGCGGCCTGCTCGAGCCTGCCTTGATCCAGCGTCACCAGCGTCAGGACGGAGAACGCGAGCGCGTGCACCAGAGGGCCGGACGACTCGTTCAGCGCCGCCGCTTCCAGCGGCGCAGTCGCCGCCTGGAGCTCTCCGCACAGGTAGCGGCCGAAGCCGAGGGTGCCTGTCGCCACCGCGAACCAGGGTGACGTCGGATCGGTTTCCAGTTGGACCGCTCTTTCCGCGGACTCACGCATGACCCGGATGCCGTCGAACCCGAACGTGGCCCGCAGGAGTGCTGCCGACGACTCCAGTGACCGCATGCCATCAGGGAGCCGCCCTTGGTGCTCTCCTGCCTCGACAACGCCCAGCCAGCGGAGCGTGGATTCCCGTTCGCCGCAGAGCGCGGCGGCCCACGCGGCGGCGTGCGCCGCGACAGGGTCAGCGGCAATCTGTTGGTCCCCCAGGGAACGCAGCCAAGCGCAAACCGTCCCGATCTGTGCCGCGGTCACATACGTGAGCCAGTAGCGGGCGATCAGGTCGACGGTTCCGGTGGCATCACCCGCGGCTATCGCGTGTTTGATTGCCTCGTCCACCATCCCCGACGCCCGGTGCCAGGCGCTGGCCCGCTCGTGCAGCCCAGGGATTATGCCCGGCTCACTCCGCGCAAGCTCGCCGCGAATCATCTGTGCGAAGAGATGGTGGTAGCGGAACCACCTCCGGTCGTCGTCCAGAGCCACGACGAAAAGGTTTTCCCGCTCCAGGATGTCGATGATCTCCGCCGAATTGGCCGGCCCAACGACAGCGTCGCAGAGCGGCGCGGTAAACCGGTCGAGAATCGAGGTCCGCGCGAGGAACTGCCGGACGTGGTTCGGCTGTCGGCTGAGCACCTCATCGGCGAGGAAGTCGACGACGTACCGGTTGCTGCCAGAGAACTGGCGGATGAACGTGCGCGGGCTCGGATGGCTGCGCAGCGACAGGGCCGCGAGGTATACGCCAGCCGGCCACCCTTCGGTCCGTTCGACCAGGTCGGCCACATCGCGCTCGTCGAGCTGGGTGGATGAGACCGCGTCCACGAGCGCCGCCGCCTCTCCCGTCGTGAAACGAAGATCCCGCATCCGGATCTCGGCCATGTCGCCCGCTGCCCGTAGCCGCGCCAGCGGCAACGGCGGGTCCGCGCGCGTGATCAGCACAAGCTGCAGCGATGGCGGCACGTGGCGCACGAAATACGCGACCTGATCGTGACAGCCTCGGTCCTTGATCATGTGGTAGTCGTCAAGGACGAGAACAGCCGGCGCGGGCCGCGAGGCCAGTTCGTTGAGCAGGAGGAGGAGCGTCCCTTCCACGTTGGGCGCCTGGACGCCAAGGGCTCTCAGCGTGTCACCGGCATCGAGGTCAGGGCATGCCCGCTGCAGCGCGGAAACGACATGCCACCACAGCCTCGCCGGATCATTGTCAGCGCGGTCGAGCGATATCCAGGCGAACGGCCGGCTCTCGTCCGGGCTGGCCCGCCACTCGGCGACCAGAGTGGTCTTGCCGAAGCCGGCCGGCGCATCGACCAGAATGAGCCTGGCCGAGCGGGACGCGGCCAGCCGCTGGATCAGCTCAGATCTCTCAACCCACTCGTCACGTTTCCCTGGGGCGTGCAGCTTTGTCTCAAGAAGCACATCACCTGTCGGCCCGGCCAGCTTTGCACCCGTTGCTGTCGGCGAAATGTTAGCTACGTGCCGTACGCCCCGAACGTCCGCCACATCCTAATAGGTCAGAAACAATCCTTCAGTCCGATTAGTCGCCATATGATCATAACAGTCCCCTGTTTGCCCCACGAAGGACCAAAGTCCCGTTGGCCGGCGAAACGGTTGGTAAACGCTCAGCTGCCCAGGAGCCGTGCCTTCGCGGCGGCGAACTCGCTGTCGCTCAGCGCGCCCTGCTGATGCAGCGCTGCCAGCTGGTTCAGCTCATCGGTCATCGTCGGCGGAGCGGCCGCGTCGGGGGCGTCGGCCGCTGTGGGGGCGCCGGGGGCTTGCGGCGCTGCGTCTGCCTGCTCGGTCTCTTGCTGAGTCTGCTCGGCTGAGCGTCGCGCGGTCCTGCGGCCAATGGCATACGCCCCGCCGCCGACCACGGCCGCACGCAGCAGTGGGCGCCGCCGTACGAACATGCTTGCCTCCAGTGGTTCGCAGTTGCTCTTAGAGCCTGCTCTAACCGGGCTGCCCGTCGGGCAGCGACAGCCCGAGGGCCACCATGATCTCCGGTGCGGCCGCCATGACCTTGGGCCCACCGACCTGTGGCGCGACCGCGCGCAGCACGCCCATGATGTCCCGCGGCGACGCCCCCGCATCCAGCGCGTTGGCGATCTGCCAGAGATAGGAGGCGGGCGGGGCGTCCAGCGCGATGAGGGCCGCGATCTTGACAAGAGCGAAGCTGCGCTCGTCAAGGCCGCTGCGTTCCTGTGCGATTTCCCGCAACTCCAGCGCGTCTTCAAGCACGCCGGGATCGCCGACGGCGAGGCCCGCCAGCGCCTCTTGGGTGGCGTTATCGACGTCAACCTTCGTGGGCATCGTCATGATCAGTTTCCCTCCCGGCTCTTAGAGCCTGTTTGAGAACCCCGATCCGGCTCGCGTGCCCCCGAATACTGATCGAACCGGGGTTCTCAAACAGGCTCTTGGCTAGGTGCCACCTTCGCCACAACGCGGCCTGGTCCGCCTCACCCGCCGGGGATGAGCCGCGCTCGCACACCTGGGAGCTGAGGAGTTCTGGATCGGCGCACGCGCCGGGTCGGCCTGGCGTGGGCAGGCCAGGAGCGGGTCAGCGGTCAGGCAGCGGCGCAGTGCGCGGCAGCCGTTCGGGATCAGTGTCTGGCGATCCATGACCGGCGGCGGCAGCATTCCCCGCCCGTCCGCGCCCGCGTCCACCGCGGGGCCAAACCAACCCTCACGGGGTGATGCGCGATCGCTCCCTCCGGCTGGAGGTTGCGGAAGACGGCATGGATTTGTCAACCGCATTTTCACCGGCTGTGGGAGGTATCCGTGGCCGATACGAACATCTCAAGGTCGTCGGCGGGCGACGGGCACACTCTCGGCGCGGATGAGCGTGCCGAGCTCGAGGCGCTGCGTGCGGAGGTGGCGCAACTGCGCAGCCGGCCGGAGCGGGCCAGGCGCCGGGTCGGCTGGCGCGCGCCGGTCGCCACACTGCTGATCGTCCTCGGCTGCGTGCTGGCGCCGCTCTCTGTGCTGGGGGTATGGACCGCCAACCAGGTATCGGACACCGACCGGTACGTCGCCAACGTAACGCCGCTGATCCACGATCCGGCGATCCAGCGCGAGCTGACCGACAAGATCACAAATGAGGTCGTGGCCCAGATCAACGTGCCGGCGCTCACCAAGCAGGCGGCGACTCTGCTGAACCAGAGGGGCCTGCCCCGGGTGGCTACCCTGCTGCAGAGTTTCTCCGGCTCGCTTGCCGGCGCGGTCCAGGGCTTCGTGCACAGCCGGGTGGCGAAGATCGTTACTGGCCCCCGGATGGCGCGCGCCTGGGTACAGGTAAACACGGTGGCCCACCAGCAAATCGTGGCGGCACTGTCCGGCCGCGGCGGTGGCGCCATCGGCGTCAGCAACGGCCAGGTCGTGCTGGACTTGGCGCCCTTCATCGCCATCGTCAAGCAGGACCTGGCCGCCCGCGGGCTCACGATAGTGAACAAGATCCCCATTGTGCACGTGACGCTCGCCCTGTTCCCCTCGAAGAACCTGGTGAAAGCGCAGACCGCCTACCGGCTCATCAACGACCTCAAAATCGTGCTGCCGATCGTCACGCTGCTGCTGCTCGGTCTCGGCGTCTACATCGCACGGGGCCATCGGCGGGCGCTCATCGGCGCGGGGCTCGGATTCGCGGCATCCATGCTGGTACTTGGCGCCTTGCTGCTGATCGTCCGGGGTGCGTACCTGAATGCCGTGCCTGCCGGGACGCTGTCGAGCGACGCCGCGGCGGCCGCCTTCGACATCCTGGTGCGTTTCATCCGCACCGCGCTGCGCACCCTGCTGGTCGCCGGGCTGGTGATCGCCGCCGCTGCCTTCCTCACCGGGCCTTCGGTCACCGCCGTGCGGATCCGGTCCTGGCTGTCCTCCGCCCTCGGCTGGATCCGCCGCAGCGACGAGGCTCACGGCCTGCGGACCGGCCCAGTCGGCCGGTGGACGTACGCGCACCGGCGTGGGCTCAGGATCGGGGCCGTGGCGCTGGCTGCCCTGGTCTTCGTCTTCTGGGGCAAGCCAACCGCCATGGTCGTGATCTTGATTGTCGTTTTGCTCCTGGTCGTGCTCGGCGTCATCGAGCTGATCGGCCGGCCACCCGCGCAGCCGAAGCCAGCTCAGTAGTTTCGATCTTCTCGCGTCCAGGCGTGATCCCTTAGAGCCTGTTTGAGAACCCCGGTTCGATCAGAGAGCGGGTCATCCGCGCCCGGCTGGCAAGGCCGCAGCCCAAAGGCGTGCCTGGAAGGCACGTCGAGGGCGAGAACGCAGCCAGCCGGGCGCGGGGGCACGCGAGCCGGATCGGGGTTCTCGAACAGGCTCTTAGGGGGTATCAACGAGCAAAAGCACAACGAGGCCCACAGGGGACAGCCGGGAGTGCGGCAGCGTGTCAGCGACGACAACCGGTCCTGGAACTGTAACCGCGCCCTGCGGGCCGCGCCGTGGCTGAGCGGGGCGCCGATGCGCGGCGTGGGCCAGTCTCGACCTACCGCCTGCAACTCCAGCCCGGTAACGGGTTCGCCGACGCGGCCGCGATCGCCGGCTACCTCGCCGCGCTCGGCGTGACCCACGTCTACCTGTCGCCGATCCTGCAGGCCGCGCCCGGCTCCAGGCACGGTTACGACGTCGTCGATCACTCCCGCATCTCCGCCGACCTTGGCGGCGAGGACGCGTTCCGCGCCATGGTGGCGCGGTTCCGTCGGCACGGGCTAGGCGTGATCGTCGATATCGTGCCCAACCACATGGCCATCCCGGTGCCGGAGTCGCTCAACAGGCAACTCTGGTCGGTCCTGCGCGAAGGGACGGGCTCGCCCTACGCGCACTGGTTCGACATCGACTGGGCGGCGCACGACGGCCGGCTGCTGCTGCCCATCCTGGCCGGGCCGATCGAGGACTGCCTGGACGACGTAACCGTCGACCGTTCGGGCGAGGAACCTGCGGTGCGCTACTTCGGCCACGCGCTGCCGGTACGCTCCGGCACCGCTGGGCTGCCGCTCACCGACCTGCTGGCGGCGCAGCACTACCGGCTCGCCCACTGGCGAGTCGCCGCGACCGAGCTGAACTGGCGGCGTTTCTTCGACATCACCTCGCTCATCGGGCTCCGGGTGGAGGACCCCGACGTATTCACCGGCACCCACGCCCGGCTGCTGAGCCTGGCGGCGGAGGGGCTCATCGACGGCCTGCGCGTGGACCATCCCGACGGGCTGGCCGATCCACGCGGCTACCTCCGGCGGCTGGCCGATGCGAGCGGCGCGATGTGGGTGGTCGCCGAGAAGATCCTCACCGGGACGGAGAAACTCCCGGCGGACTGGCCGTGCGCGGGCACGACCGGTTACGACACGCTGCGCTGGGTCGGCGGCCTCTTTGTCGACCCGAGCGGCCGCGAACCGCTGACCCGGGCCTACGTTGACTTCACGAAGGGTCGCAGCGGCTTCGCTGGCGTGGCGCACGCAGCCAAACGTGACGCCGCCGGGTGTACCCTCGCGGCCGAGGTGTCGAGGCTGGCCGGGCTCCTCGCCCGCGCTCACGCGGGGGAACTCACCGGCTTCAGCGCGGAAGATCTTCGCGAGGTACTGGCCGGGCTGCTCACTGCGTTTCCTGTGTACCGGGCCTACGTGCTGCCAGGCGAGCCAGCACCGCACGCATCCACCGCCGTCATGGCGGCTGCCGCGGTGACCGCTCGCCGCGATCTCCCCATACATCTGCATGAAGCGCTGGACGCGGTGTGCGGCCTCCTGCTCGGCCGCGGCAGCGGCCCGGCGCACGACGAGCTCATCGTGCGGTTCCAGCAGACCTGCGGTCCCGTGATGGCCAAGGGCGTGGAGGACACCGCGTTCTACCGCTGGTCGAACCTGATTTGTCTTAACGAGGTCGGCGGCGACCCGGACCTCTTTGGCGTCGCTCCCGATGATTTCCACGCCGCGGCGCGACGTCTCGCCAGGGACTGGCCCGCCACCCTCACCACCCTGTCCACCCACGACACCAAACGCCAGGAGGATGTGCGCGCCCGGCTGGCCGTGCTCGCCGAGTCGCCGCGCATGTGGGCCCAGGAGGTAACGGCGTGGCACGACCGGGCCGCCAGGCTCACCGGCGCGCAGGTGCCGGAACCTCACACGGAGTACCTCATGTGGCAGACCCTCGTCGGCGCGTGGCCAATTGACCGCGACCGCCTGACCGGGTATCTCCGTAAGGCGATGCGCGAGGCGAAGACGCGGACGTCCTGGACCGATCCGGACACCGGCTACGAGTCGGCGGTGCTCGCGTTCGCCGCCGCGGTGCGGGGCGACCACGAATTGACCACGCGCATCGCCGGGTTCGCCGAGCGGATCGCGCCCGATGCCCGGGTGAACGCGCTCGGTGCGAAGCTCGTTCAGCTCACCATGCCGGGTGTCGCCGACGTCTACCAGGGCTGCGAGCTGGCCGGGTTCGCGCTGGTGGATCCGGACAATCGGCGGCCGGTCGATTTCGGGCGCCGCCGCGAGCTGCTGGCATCCCTCGACGCCGGCGCCGCGGGGCTCAGCCCGGCCGACGCTGCAGGCCCCGAGGGTCCCGCGGGCCCCGCGGGCGAAACAGATCTTGATGCGGGCAAGCTGCTGGTGACCTCCCGTACGCTGCGGCTGCGCCGCGATCACCCGGAGTGGTTCGCAGGAAGTTACACACCGCTGCGGATCGCGGGCCCGGCGGCACCGCACGCCATCGCGTTTCTTCGCGCCGGCGAGGCGGCAACCGTTGCCACCCGGTTGCCCGCCGGCTTGCGGCGGGGAGGAGGCTGGGCGGACACGGTGCTGACCTTGCCCGGGGGCCGCTGGCGTGACCTGCTGACGGGGGTCACCCACGACGGCGCGCGGCTGCCGCTCGCCGTACTGACGCGGCGCCTTCCTGTGGCGCTGCTCGTCAAGGCGCCGGTCGTCGGGGAAGGGACCTCAGCCCGGTGACCGTGTTCCGCGTCTGGGCTCCGGCCGCACGGCAGGTGGATGTGGAGTCCGCGGGGGAGCGGCAGCCCATGAGTCCCGTGGGCGGCTGGTGGGAGCGTGAGGTACCGGACGCCGCTGCGGGCGCCGACTATTCGTTCCGGCTGGGTGGCGGTGATCGGTTGCCTGATCCGCGGTCACCGCGGCAGCCGTTCGGTATCCAGGGGGTGAGCCGCAGCTACGACCACTCGGACTTCCGCTGGACGGACCGTGGCTGGCGGGGGGGCCCGCTGCACGGGTCAGTGATCTACGAGCTGAACGTGGGCACGTTCACCTCAGAGGGCACGTTCGACGCCGCGATCGGGCGGCTGGACCACCTGCGCGAGCTTGGCGTCGATGTCGTCGAACTGATGCCGGTCGCCGCGTTCCCCGGCCGTCACGGCTGGGGCTACGACGGGGTCAACCTATGGGCCGTGCACGAGCCGTACGGTGGGCCCGACGGGCTCAAGAGGTTCGTTGACGCCTGCCACGCCCGCCGCCTGGCCGTCGTGCTTGATGTCGTGTACAACCACATTGGTGTCGGCAACCAGCTCGCGGCGTTCGGCCCGTACTTCACGCAGGCGCATGTGACGCCGTGGGGTCCGGCGGTAAACCTGGACCAGCCAGGTTCGGACGAGGTCAGGGATTTCCTGATCGGCAACGCCCTGATGTGGCTGCGTGACTACCACATCGACGGGCTCCGGCTGGACGCGGTGCACGCGCTGGAAGACCGCCGCGCCCTGCATCTCCTCGAGGAGCTGGCATCCGAGGTGCAGGCGCTCGCCGCGCTGCTGAACCGCGAGCTGGTGCTGATCGGCGAATCGGATGCCAACAATCCGCGGCTGGTCGCCTCGCGTGAGGCCGGCGGCTATGGGCTCGACGCTCAATGGAGTGACGACTTTCACCACGCCCTCCACGCCGCGCTCACCGGTGAGCGGCAGGGGTACTACGGCGACTTTGGTTCGCTCGCGGCGCTGGCGAAGACCCTGACGAAGGTCTTCTTTCACGACGGCAACTGGTCCACCTTCCGCGGGCGCACGCACGGGCGGCAGGTGGACGTCTTCCGCATCCCCGCCCACCGATTCCTCGGCTACCTGCAAAACCACGACCAGATCGGCAACCGGGCGACAGGCGACCGCATCGCCGCCGTGGTGTCAACCGAGTTGCTGAAGGTCGGCGCCGGGCTGGTGCTGACCGCCCCGTACACGCCGATGCTTTTCATGGGTGAGGAGTGGGGCGCGGATACCCCGTGGCAGTACTTCACCGATCACATCGACCCGGAGCTTGCCCGCGCTGTCGCGGACGGTCGGCGTGCCGAGTTCGGCGCGCATGGCTGGGGATTTGCCGACATCCCGGATCCGCAGGACGAGGCGACCTTCTTCCGCTCCAAGCTGGACTGGTCGCAGCCATGCCGGGAGCCGTACCGCGCGGTGCTCGCGTGGTACCGAGAGCTAATCGCCCTGCGCCGGGCCAGGTTTGAGCTGACCGATCCTCGCCTGGATCGTGTGCGTGTCGACTACGACGAGGACGGACGATGGCTGGTGGTGTGGCGGGGACGGCTGCGGGTCGCGGCCAGCCTCAGCGGCAGCCCCCGGCGGCTGCCGCTGGGGATGCCGGGACGTGAGGTGCTGGCCGCATCCTGCCCCGGCGTGACGATGGTCGCAGACGCGGTCATGATGCCCGCGACCTCCCTTGCGGTGATCCAGACTTAGGTCATGGCCATCTCGATCGCCAAGCTCGAGGCCGCGGCCGCCCGGGGGTGGCGGGCGCCGGAGGAAGCCAGCCTGGGCAGCTGGTTGCTGCGGGCGGCCGGCGGCTTTACCGGACGAGCCAACAGCGCCCTGGCAATCGGTTCTGCGGGTCTGCCATTGCCGGCGGCGATCGAGAGTGTCCGCCGCTGGTATGAGGCCCGCGGCTTGCGGGCGATGGTCGCCGTCCCGTTTCCGTTGGGCGGGCCGCCCAGCCGAGTTGACCAGTTCCTGGCCGACCGCGGCTGGCCGGTGCGCAGCAGTGCGGCGACGGTGATGACCGCCTCGCTGGCGGTGCTGGCACGCCACGCGGTTCCCGTCCCAGTCGATGTGCACGCCGAGCCGGACGAGGCCTGGCTGAGGCTCTATCACTATCGCGGGCAGCAGCCGCCGCCAATAGCCCGCACGTTGCTCATGTCGGCTCCCTGGCAGGCGTTCGGCAGCGTGCGCGCGGACGGCGAGACGATCGCCGTCGGCCGGGTGGCCGCGGCCAGCGGTTGGGCCGGTCTTACCGCCATCGAGGTGCACCCCGAGCATCGGCGCCGCGGGCTGGCCACGGCCATCACCGCAGCGCTGGCGGCCCTGGCCGTCGGCCGGGGCGTGGCAGGGCTCTACTTGCAGGTCGAGAACGATAACGTCGCCGCCAGGTCGCTGTATGCCCGCGCTGGCTTCGCTGACCACCATGGTTACCACTACCGCATGGCTCCTGCCTGAACGCTCAGGCGGCGAGCGGCGTGTGCTCGGCCGGAACGGTCTCGCAGGCCCGCGGCGGGCCTGGCGGCGTGCCATCGCCGAACGGGCGCCCGCCGAGCGTCTCCCTTGCGTGCGGCGCGAGCCACCCGGAAAGGTCGGGCCCGACGGGCACGATGCCGGTCGGGTTGATGTCGCGGTGGACCTGGTAGTAGTGGCGCTTGATGTGGTCGAAGTCAATGGTGTCGCCGAAGCCCGGCGTCTGGAAAAGGTCGCGAGCGTAGGCCCACAGCGTCGGCATCTCGCTCAGTTTCTGCCGGTTGCACTTGAAGTGCCCGTGGTAGACGGCATCGAAGCGCGCGAGGCTGGTGAACAGCCTGATGTCGGCTTCGGTGATGGTGTCGCCGATCAGGTAGCGCTGATTCTCCAGGCGGGCCGACAGCCAGTCGAACCGGTCAAACAGGCGGCGGTAGGCCACCTCGTAGGACTGCTGAGTGCCAGCGAAGCCGCACCGGTAGACGCCGTCATTGACATCGTGGAAGACCAGCTGGGCGACGTCGTTGATTTCGCCGCGGCGGTCTGCGGGGTAAAGGTCGGGGGCGCCGGGGCGGTGATAGGCCTGCCACTCGGTGGATAGGTCGAGAGTGATCTGGGCGTAGTCGTTGGTGACCACCTCGCCGGTGCGCACCTCGACGATGGCGGGAACGGTAATGCCGCGGTCGTAGCCGGGAAAGCGAGCGAAATACGCCTCCTGCAGCCGCTCGATGCCGAGAACGGGATCGCGCCCGCCCGGGTCGAGGTCGAAGGTCCAGCTGCGCGCGTCATGCGTAGGCCCGGCGACAGCCATCGACAGCACGTCCTCCAAGCCGAGCAGGCGGCGGACGATGACGGCCCGGCTAGCCCACGGGCAGGCCCGGCTGACGACAAGGCGGTACCGGCCGGGCTCGACCGGGTATCCGTCCCGGCCGTCGGCGGTGATCCGGGTGGTGATGTAATGCTGGTCTCGCGTGAACTCCCCGGTGGGATTCACGTACCTGCTCGTCCTGCTTGCGTCGGATCCAGGGGACATATCAGCACCCTTACCCAAATCCTTACGCAAATGGCCCCCGGGTTGGCCACCAGGATAGGCGCCAGCGGTAATGCGCGTTGATCCAGCCGCAACGGGCCGCGTACTCCGTAGGATGTCGGACATGGTTGAATCAGCTACCGGTGTTCCGGTCAAATCAGCTTCCAGTCTTCCGGTCACGACGGCGTTCGAGCTGCCCGGCATGGCGGTCGAAAAGGATCTAGGCGTCGCCTTCGGGTTGGTCGTGCGCAGCATGGGGATCGCAAAGTCGTTTGGGGCCGGCCTCAAGGCGCTTCGGCAGGGCGAGGTCACCCAGTACACGGAGTTGCTGGAGGACAGCCGACGGCATGCCGTTGATCGGATGATCGACAACGCGCGGTTGCTCGGTGCGAACGGGGTCATCGCAATGCGGTTCGACTCCTCGGAGATCGGCCCGCAGCTCACTGAAATCGTGGCCTACGGCACGGCCGTGATTATCCGGCCCACGTAGCGACATCCGTGCCGGAGCCGCAAATCCCGCGTTCGCGGCTGAGCGACGCCGATCGTGACCGGCTCGCTGCGCTGCTGCGGGAGCATTACGCGCAAGGTCGGCTGGGCCTCGAAGAATTGCGCGGGCGCGTGGGCATCGTCCTTGGTGCCGAGTTCGCAGACGAGGCGGCGCCCGCAGTCGATGACCTGCCGCCGCTCGCCATGCCCGCGGGCGCCAAGAAGCCAAGGAGGCGTCGGCACGCGCAGGCGGCGGCACCGGACCCGGGCTGGCTTCCGACGCCCGAGCGGTTCCGTGATCCGGCCACAGGCAAGATCATGCGGGTCTGGATCGATCCAGCGGATCAAGGTCGGCACTATGTGCCAGAACCTGACGGCTGACGCCGCTACGGCTGTGGCACTGGCTGCATTGCGCGGCACTGTGCGGCACTGTGTCGTGCTGGGTGCATTGCGCAGCACCGTATGGCATTGCGCGGCACTGTGCGGCACTGTGTCGTGCTGGCTGCATTGCGCGGCACCGCATGGCACTGTGCGGTGCTGGTTGCGCCGCGCAGTGCTGGTCGGCAGGAGCCCGGCTGCCTCGAGCCGGGTGATCACGGCGTCGCCGAGGTCGCGAGAACTGTGACACCGAGCCGCTGCTCGTGCTGGCGGCGCAGCCACCGGTAACTGGTTATCGCGTGGTGCTGGTTCGCGGGCGGCTGGCCGACACCGAGCGGCCTGAGAAGGTGATGCCACACGTTGACCAGTTCGGCACCAACGAGGCTGTCACGCCCGCGCAGGCGTTTGGCACCCAGCCAGAGGCTCCAGTCCCAAAAATGCGCGTCAATCGCGGGCAGGGCCGCGCTGTTGGTCTGGGGTGAGGCCCTGCTTCGCTCGGGCGGGGGCCGCGCCGCTTCCTCGGGCCGCGCCGCTTCCTCGGGCCGCGCCGCTTCCTCGGGCCGCGCCGCTTCCTCGGGCCGCGCCGCTTCCTCGGGCCGCGCCGCACTGCTGGTCTCAGGCGCAGGATCAGGAGCTGGGTGGGGTGGGGTGGCAGGCCAGCGCATAGGTCTGCCTAAACTGCGCCGGGCAGGACGATCAGGTACACCGGCTGGGTGGACAGCGGATCCACTGGGCGGCAAGGGGGTTCAGGCTCGACCCTGGGCCGGGTAGCCGCCGCCCGGCCGGTTGCCACGGCGTCGGTGAAGGCGATGTGGTAGTCCCAGTCTGACAGCTCCGTTGCTGTGCCGTCCGCGCGCGGACCAATGAGCTTAACCGACCGGACGCAAGGATCGGCTAGCACCGCGGCGCGAATGGAGTCCGAGGGGTCATAAGAACCCATGCCAGCCATCTTCCCCCGCGCGGAGCACACAGTCAGGTTGCGAGCAGAACGCGCTCACCACGGCTGGACCAGTGGATGGTGCGCGCCTGCGCGCCGCGGCGGGACCTGCGTTCCGCCAACTCGATCGTGTGCGCCTCGTGGGCCTCTTTTGCATGTTGAGAATCAGATTGCAGTAATGATCTCGCTTCGTTTCAAACATGCCCGGCCGTCGTGCCCAGCCACCAGACCGCTCTCACCTTGATCCATTCCCCGTGACGGCCCGGCGCACCGTGGATGTCAGGCTCGGCAGCTAGCCGAGGTTGAGTCAAATTCACGATGACCAGCAAAGCAACGGCGCAGCGCTGGGTAGGTGCGAAGCGCGTGTCTGCAAGGTATGCTGCAGCTTCGCACGCACCCCCTCCATCCACAGCCGAGTGGGGGCAATTAATTAATGCGTTAGAATTGCCATACTGAATGCGCGGGTAGCGCTATGTTGGATATGGGTTGGGGTTGAGGGTGTATTTCCAGCCGGAGGGTGTGATCCATTGCAGCACCCCGGGACGCGGTTGGGTGAGCCGCCAGCCAGGTGAGTGTTTCACGTCGTGGTGGTATTCACATAAGGGCGCCAAATTGCACTCGCACGTCCGGCCGCCCGCGTTATATGCGAGCGTATGATCGAGATCGCATAGTCTGGCTGGGCGGCCGCAGCCGGGGAAGCAGCAGGTGCGGTGCCGGGCCTGGATGAGATGGCGCAGTTTCGGCGGCGGCTTGTACGCGGCGGATTGCCGGGTGTGGGCGCAGTCACCGGTTTCCAGTGCCTGCACGGTGAGGCTGAATCCCCATCGGCCGGGGTTGGGCTGCTGCGGTTGGCCGGCGGCGCAGCCGTGGCCGGCGGGGCGGCCGTGGTGGTCGGTGACGGTGACACACCACCGCACCGCGGCGCCGCCCGCGCGGGCGGCGGCCAGGATGCCGCTGGTGGCGGCGGGGCTGAGCGGCCCGAGCCCGGCCACCTCACCCGGCTGGCTGGACATTCCGAGCAGGGTTTGCAGGGGGATGGTGAGGTTCACCGACCCCGCCACCGCCGGCGTGAGCGGCGGCGTGGGGGCCAGCGGCCCGGCGGGTAGCAGCGGCCCGGCGGGGAACCGCCGCAGCCCGGCCGGCGCGCCGTGGGGTGGCACCGGGCCCGCGTGGCGCGCGCCCGGGGGTTCACCAGCACCGCCGGGACC
>WNGB01000286.1_pt1 | contig 88516 bp, 77 predicted proteins | sample 5400681 | NCBI WGS metagenome assembly WNGB01 (sample SAMN13153367, study PRJNA577476) | soil metagenome | isolation source: 115 cm soil or saprolite under grassland replicate 2 | place: USA:California | collected 2016-06-15 | reverse complement strand
CTCGGTGGCCTGGTCGTCGCCGGTACGGGCGGCTACGCCCTGCTGCGCGGCCGCCGCTGGCCGTCGATGGGCGCCCGGTACGAACGGACCCCCGTCGCCGCCCCCGACCCGGACGGCGACCCCGCGACGATGTGGGACAGCCTCGACGCCGGCACGGATCCGACCCAACCACCCACCGCCAGCTGACGCACCTCCAGCGACCCCTCGCCACCCCGGATCCTTCGCCGTCACCGCCGAACTGCGAGCCTTCGCCCCGCGGGCGGCCCCGAACCATGCCCTACGCCGCACATCAGCGCCCGGCCCTCGCCACCACCCCGCCTTGACGATCAAGCGCTGTCCAACCGGCGGCCGGCGAATCGATTGCGGGCGATGCAGGAGGGACATTGCCTGATCGCCCGCCGCGGTGACCGGCAATGCCTGGGCCGAACCGCGGCGGTGGGCCGTGGCGTCCCGGCGCCACCCCCGGACCGCGACCGCCTCGGTGCGCCGGGTTGGTTCGGCCGCGGGGCATTATGGCTGGTCGTGCCGGTCCGGATAAGCCGTACCCCGGAATCCGGCTGGTCCACCCGGCCGCATACGATCGGCCGCATGGCAAGCGTCCTCGACGAGATCCTGGCCGGTGTCCGTGACGATGTCGCGGCGCGTGCTGAGGCGGTCCCGCTCGAGGAGATCCGGGAGCGCGCCGCCGCCGCACCGGCCCCCAAGGACGCGTTAGCCGCGTTGCGCGCGCCCGGCGTCGGGGTGATCGCCGAGGTGAAGCGCCGCTCCCCGTCGAAGGGCGCGCTCGCCGACATCCCCGACCCCGCCGACCTCGCCAAGGAGTACGCCGCCGGCGGCGCCCGCTGCGTCAGCGTCCTCACCGAAGGCCGCCACTTCGGCGGCAACCTGGACGACCTGGCCGCGGTACGCGAGGCGATCGACGTACCGGTGCTGCGCAAGGACTTCGTGGTCTCCAGCTACCAGATTCACGAGGCGCGGGCGTACGGCGCCGACCTGGTGCTGCTGATCGTCGCGGCGCTGGAGCAGAACGTGCTGATCGGGCTGCTGGAGCGGATCGAGTCGCTCGGCATGACCCCGCTGGTCGAGGTGCACACCGAGGCGGAGGCCGACCGCGCCCTGGACGCGGGAGCGAAGGTGATCGGAGTCAACGCCCGCGACCTGCGGACCCTGGAGGTGGACCGCTCGGCGTTCGAGCGGATCGCACCGTGCCTGCCCGGCAAGGTCGTGAAGATCGCAGAATCGGGGGTACGCGGCCCCCACGATCTGATCCGCTACGCCGGTGCCGGCGCGGATGCCGTACTGGTAGGGGAGGGTCTGGTGACGCAGAAGAGCCCGCGCGACGCGGTCGCCGAGCTGGTCACCGCCGGCAACCACCCCGCCACCCCGAGGCCGGCCCGATGAACCCCGACGCCACCGGACACTTCGGCCCGTACGGCGGCCGGTTCGTCCCCGAGGCGCTGATCGCGGCGCTGGACGAGCTGGACGCGGCGTACCACAAGGCTATGGGCGACGAACAGTTCCAGGCCGAGCTGCGCCGCCTGCTCACCGAGTATGCCGGCCGCCCCTCCCTGCTGTACGACGCCACCCGGTTCTCCGAGAAGGCAGGCGCCCGGATCCTGCTCAAGCGCGAGGATCTCAACCACACCGGCGCCCACAAGGTGAACAACGTGCTCGGCCAGGCGCTGCTGACCGTACGGATGGGCAAGCGCCGGGTGATCGCGGAGACCGGCGCCGGGCAGCACGGCGTCGCCACCGCCACCGCGGCGGCACTGTTCGGCCTGGACTGCATGGTCTACATGGGCGAGGTCGACACCCAGCGGCAGGCGCTCAACGTCGCCCGGATGCGACTGCTCGGCTCCGAGGTCGTGCCGGTGAAAAGCGGCAGCCGCACCCTCAAGGACGCGATGAACGAGGCGTTCCGGGACTGGGTGGCCAACGTAGACGACACCCACTACGTGATCGGTTCGGTGGGCGGGCCGCACCCGTTCCCGGTGATGGTGCGCGACTTCCAGCGGGTGATCGGCGACGAGACCCGGGAGCAGGCCCGGCAGCTGCTCGGCAAGCTGCCGGACGCGGTCTGCGCCTGCGTCGGCGGCGGCTCCAACGCGATCGGCATCTTCCACGCGTTCCTCGACGACGACGTCAAGCTGTACGGCTTCGAGGCCGGCGGCGACGGGGTGGACACCGGGCGGCACGCCGCCACGCTGACCGGCGGTCGGCCGGGCGTACTGCACGGGTCGCGGTCTTACCTGTTGCAGGACGAGGACGGCCAGACCATCGAGTCGCACTCGATCTCGGCCGGGCTGGACTATCCCGGGGTCGGCCCGGAGCACGCCTGGCTGCACGACGCGGGCCGGGTGGACTACCAGCCGGTGACCGACGCCGAGGCGATGGAGGCGTTCTCCCTGCTGTGCCGTACGGAGGGCATCATCCCGGCGATCGAGAGCGCCCACGCTCTCTCGGGTGCGCTGCGGGTGGCGCGCGAGCTGGGGCCCGAGGCCACGATCGTGGTCAACCTGTCGGGCCGCGGCGACAAGGACATGGACACCGCCGCGGAATGGTTCGACCTGCTCGACCGGGAGAAGGACGCATGAGTGTGAGCGTCGCCTTCGGGAAGGCGCGGGCCGAGGACCGCGGCGTGCTGGTCGGTTACCTGCCGGCGGGCTTTCCCACGGTGGAGCGCGGGATCGAGGCGATCCGCGCGATGGTGGACGCCGGGGTCGACGTGGTCGAGGTCGGGTTCCCGTACTCGGATCCGGTGATGGACGGGCCGGTGATCCAGCGGGCCGGCGACGTCGCGCTGGCGGCCGGGCTGCGTACCCGGGACGTGCTCCGTACGGTCGAGGCGGTCGCCGCCACCGGCGTGCCGACCCTGCTGATGACCTACTGGAACCCGGTCGAGCAGTACGGCGTGGACCGCTTCGCCAGGGACCTCGCCACGGCGGGCGGTGCCGGGTTGATCACCCCTGACCTGATCCCCGACGAGGCCGAGCCGTGGCTCGCCGCCTCCGACGAGCATCAGCTGGACCGGGTGTTCCTGGTGGCGCCCAGCTCCACCGACGAGCGGCTGGCCAGCACGGTCGCGGCCACCCGCGGCTTCGTCTACGCCACCAGCGTGATGGGGGTGACCGGCGCCCGCGAGCAGACCAGCTCGCTCGCGCCGCAGCTCGTGGCCCGGGTACGCGAGGCGACCGACCTACCGGTGGGCGTCGGACTGGGCGTACGGGACGGTGCCCAGGCCGCTGAAGTGGCCGGGTACGCCGACGGGGTGATCGTGGGCAGCGCGCTGATCCGGTGTCTGCTCGACACCGAGGACTTCACCGCAGGGCTCGCCGCACTGACCACGCTTACCGAAGAGCTGGCCAGCGGCGTACGCCGCAGGACTGGCTGGAGCGGCGCCTAGCCGACAGCGACTTCCTGGGCCTCGGGCACGTCGGGCTCGACCGGGCGCAGTACGTCGCGCAGCACTCCGGCGCGTCCGGCGGTCGCATCGGCGACCGCGATCCGCGTGGTGGCCGTCAACGGCTCGGGAAGTGCGGACGGGTCGGCCCAGGTGAGCCGCCGGATCCAACTGGGGGAGTTGACCAGGGCTTCGCCGCTGACGATCTGGGCGCGGAAGACGTGCACCAGCACGTCCGGCAGGCCCTCGCCGCAGCCGTCGCCGGTCAGGTGGTAGATGCCGACCAGGTCGGCTACCTGGATCTCGAGACCGGTCTCCTCGCGTACGTCGCGGGTGACCGCGTGCATCGGGCTCTCAGCGTCACGGATCTTGCCGCCCGGCAGACCCCACAGCCGGTGTCCCTGGTTCTGTTGGCAGAGCAGGACGCGGCCGCTGGAATCGGTGATGATCGCGGCGACCGCGGAGGTGAGGGAGTTCATTTCAGCAGCCTAGGAGGTGACCGGGGTCACCGGCTACTGATCGGCACAGGTAGCGTGTGCCCTCGTGACTCTCGCCTCCATCCCCAGCCCCAGCCAAGGCGTGTGGCAGCTCGGCCCGATTCCGATCCGCGCGTACGCCCTGGCGATCGTCGCCGGCATCTTCATCGCGGTATGGATCACCGAGCGCCGGCTGCGGCGACGCGGTGCGCCACCCGGCGTGGTCGTCGACATCGCGGTGTGGGCGGTCCCGTTCGGCATCATCGGCGCCCGGCTCTACCACGTGATCACCGACTACCAGCTCTACTTCGGCGCCGGCAAGGACCCGATCGAGGCGTTCAAGATCTGGCACGGCGGGCTGGGGATCCCGGGGGCGTTGCTGGCCGGGGCGCTCGGCGCGTGGCTGGCGTGCCGGCGGCGGGGCATCCCGCTGTCCGTACTGGCGGACGCGTTGGCGCCGGCGCTGCCGGTGGCTCAGGCGGTCGGCCGGCTGGGCAACTGGTTCAACCAGGAGTTGTACGGCAAACCCACGGACCTCCCCTGGGGGCTCGAGATCGACTTCGCCCACCGGGAGAAGGGGTACGCCCAGTACGAGACCTTCCATCCGACCTTCCTCTACGAGGCGCTGTGGAACCTCGGCGGCGCCGGCCTGATCTGGTGGCTGGACAAGCGGTTCAAGCTGGGCCGCGGCCGGGCGTTCGCGCTCTACGTGATCGTCTACGCGGTCGGCCGGTTCTGGGTGGAGTCGCTGCGGATCGACAACGCGCACTCGTTCCTGGGCCTGCGGCTGAACATGTGGACCGCGGTGATCGCGTTGATCGGCGGCGTGGCGTACTTCCTGTTGGTACGGGGGCCGCGGCAGCGCCTGGTGTACGACGAGTCCGGCACCCTCACCGCCGTGGTGGACGACGAGGACACAGCGGCCCCGGTCAGCTCCACCGAGTCGAGCGCGGCCGAGACCACGACCACCGAGCCGGAGCAGAAGGCCCCCGACGATCCGGACGGCGGTCCGGAAGCCGAGCCTGCCGAAGGCGCGGGCGCCAACAGCGCCGGCCCGTCCGACTCGGCATCGTCGTAGCCCGCCCGGCGGTACGCCATGCGTAAGGCAGTCGTCGTCGGGGCCGGGGTCGGCGGCCTCGCGGTCGCCGGGGCGCTGGCCCGCGCACGCTGGCGGGTCACTCTGGTCGAGCGGCAGCCCAGCCTCTCGGTCGGCCGTGCGGCGTTGCTGCTGTGGCCCAACGGGCTGCACGCGCTGCGGGCGCTGGGCATCGGGCATGGCCTGGACGAGATCGGCGAGCCGGTCAACGAATCCGTGATCCGGCGCCCCGACGGCAAGGTCCTCGCCCGCTGGAGCACCGCGAACGCGGTGGAGCGCTTCGGCGCGCCCGCGCTCGCCGTGCACCGGCAGGACCTGTACGACGCCCTGGTCGCCGAGTTGGGCGACGTGGACGTGCGCACCGGAGTCACCATCACGCAGGTGCGTACGGACGGGATGCCCGCGGTGGGCGACGGGCGGCACTGGTGGGAGGCGGACCTGCTGGTCGCCGCCGACGGCATGGACAGCGTGGTACGCCCCGCGGTCGCCCCGGACTCCTCGGTGACCGCCGCCGGCTATGCCGCCTGGCGGGCCGTGGTGCCGGCGCACCGGGCGCCGCGTGACGTACCGGCGGGGGAGACCGTCGGCTCGGGCCAGCGGTTCCTGATCACGCCGCTGGGCAGCCGTGGCGTGTACTGGGTGGCGGTGGTCTCGGGAGCGCCGCGGCCGGAGTCGGCCGAGGTGCAGCTGGACCTGCTGCGGCGCTGGTTCACCGACTGGCACGCGCCGGTGGGCAAGCTGATCGACGCGACCCGCCCCGACGAGCTGTGGCAGCAGGCGATGGCGGATCTGGATCCGCTGCCGCCCCGGTTCGGCGTCTCCGTCGGCCACGGCGGGGTCGCGTTGCTGGGCGACGCGGCGCACGCGATGACACCGAACCTGGGGCAGGGCGCCTGCCTCGCCCTGGAGGACGCGATCACGCTCGGCACGCTGGTCGCCGAGGGCATTCCCGGCGGCTCGCTCGACGGGGTGCTGTCGCGGTACGACCGGCTGCGGCGACGGCGTACCGCGAAGTTGGTACGGCAGTCGCGTCGACTGGGGACGCTGTTCGGCGCCAGGAGCCGGCTCGCGGTGGGCGCGCGCAATACGCTGCTGACCGCCGTACCGACGGGGCTGCTGGACCGGGCGACCAGCGCGGGTGCCAACTGGCGGCTGCCCGGCTGACCCGCCCGGCAGGCCCGGCAATCACGCCAGGCCCGGCAATCACGCCAGGCCCGGCAGGTTCCGGCTCGGCGGGTGGCGCAGGGCGGCATCAGGACACGAGTGCCATTCACGAATGACACGCGGGTAGGCATTGACAGTCATCGTCGTGATCACCACGGTAGTGACAACGTTGTCCTGCCTTGGCTTCGCGCTTGGAAACCGCTGGCTTTCGTACCCCCGGAGGACGCCAGATGCCGCCCCTACCGCGACCCGCGCTGCCCCGCCTGGCGGCGCTGCTCAGCCTTGCGCTGTTCCTGTCCGGCGCCGCAGTCGGGATCGCCGCACCACCGGCGCATGCCGCACTCAACCTGACCCAGTACGTCAACCCGTTCATCGGCACCGACGACAGCACCGCGCCCAACCCGGTCCCCGGCGGCGCGGGCGGCAGCACCTTCCCCGGTGCCGTGGTGCCGTTCGGCGGCGTGCAGTTCAGCCCGGACACGCCGAACGGCTCGCCGTCCGGGTACCGCTACCGCGACACCACGATCGAGTCGCTCAGCCTGACCCACTTCAACGGCGCGGGCTGCGCCAACAACGAGGACCTGCCGATCCTGCCGGTCACCGGAGCGATCGGCACCTCGCCCGGCACCAGTTGGACCAGCTACGCCTCGGGCTACACGAAGGCGAACGAGGCCGCGGCGCCCGGCTACTACAAGACCCGACTCGACAAGTACGCCACCGACGTGGAACTGTCCGCGACCACCCGTACCGGCATGGCGAAGCTGGCCTACCCGGCGTCGACCAGCGCGCGGGTGCTGATCAACACCAGCCGCAGCGCCACCGGCAACCGCAACGGCTCGGTGTCGATCAACGGCAGCGAGGTCACCGGCAGTGTCACCGCGGGCGGGTTCTGCGGGTCGTCGAAGACGTACCAGATCTACTTCGCGATCCGGTCGGACCGTACGCCGACCGGCTTCGGCACCTGGAACGGCTCGACCGTCTCCACCGGCTCGACTGGCACCAGCGGTACGAACACCGGCGCGTACCTCACCTTCGACACCAGCGCGAACCCGACCGTCCAGCTCAAGGTGGGCCTGTCCTATGTGAGCGTCGCCAACGCCCAGCAGAACCTCACGAGCGAGAACTCAGGCTGGGATTTCGCCGCCGTGAAGGCCGCCGCCGACACCAGGTGGAACGACATCCTCAACCGGGTGCAGGTCAGCGGCGGGTCGGCCACCGAGCTGCAGAAGTTCTACACCGCGCTTTACCACGTGTTCTGCAGTCCGAACGTCTCCAGCGACGTCAACGGGCAGTACCGGGGGTTCGACAATGCCGTACACACCGCGAGTCACCCCGTGTACCAGAACTACTCCGGCTGGGACATCTACCGGTCGTGGGCGGCTCTGGTCGGACTGATCGCGCCGGCCGAAGCGAGCGACATCGCCAAGTCGATGGTGCTCGACGGCCAGCAGGGCGGACTGCTGCCGAAGTGGTCGCAGCAGACCAACGAGGACTTCGTGATGACCGGCGACCCCGGCCCGATCATCGTCTCGAGCATGTACGCGTTCGGCGCCCGCGACTTCGACACCGCGGCGGCCCTGTCGCTGATGAAGAAGTCGTCGAACGGCGGGACGACGCAGGGCGACCCGATCCGGGGCCGGCAGGGGACCTACACGAGCCTCCACTACATCAACAACGACCCGTCCGACTCGCTCGAATACTCGGCGTCGGACTTCGCGGTGGCCCAGTTCGCCGAGGCGCTCGGCGACGGGGGCGGCTACGACACGTACATGACGCGGGCGCAGTGGTGGCGGAACACGTTCAGCGTCGAGTCGTCGTACGTGACACCGCGCAACAGCGACGCCACCTGGGTGCTGCCGCTCGACCCCGCCAGCCAGTCGAACTTCGTGGAAGGGAACGCCGCCCAGTACACCTGGATGGTGCCGCACAACCTGGGTGGACTGGGTGCCCTGATGGGCGGGCCGTCGACCATGGTGCAGCGGCTCGACCACCACTTCACCGAGGTCAACGCGGGGCAGAGCCGGCCGTACTTCTACATCGGCAACGAACCCGAGCACGGGGTGCCGTGGGCGTACAACGTGGCCCGGTACCCGGCCGGCGCGACCGCGGCCGTACGGAAGGTGATGACCGAGTCGTTCACCACCGGCGCCGGCGGGCTGCCCGGCAACGACGACCTCGGCGCCACCTCGGCCTGGTACGTCTGGGCCGCCCTCGGCATGTATCCGCTGACCCCGGGCGCCGACACGCTCGCGCTGCACGGCGCACAGTTCTCCTCGATCCTGATCCAGCGCTCGGCGGGCGACATCACGATCAGCACAACCGGCTCGGGAGCCTATGTCCAGTCGGTCGCGTTGAATGGCGCCTCGACCAGTCACAGCTACCTGCGCTACCCGGACCTCGCGGGCGGTGCCACGGTCGCTTTCGGCATGGGTACGTCGCCGAGCCCGACGTGGGGGACCGGTGCGGGTGACGTACCGCCGTCGTTCACGGACGGGGCCGCGCAGCCGAAGCCGCCGTCGCTCGGCACCAACCTGGCCCGCGGCAAGCCGGTCACCGGTTCGGCGCCCTGCGGCTCGTCCGAGTCCGCCGACAAGGCCGTCGACGGGTTGCTGACGAACAACAGCAAGTGGTGCTCCCTCGCCTCCGGTACGAAGACCCTGCAGGTCGACCTCGGTTCCAACCGGACCGTGGGGGCGTTCGTGGTCAAGCACGCCGGGCTGGGCGGCGAGACGACGGGGTGGAACACGGGGGCGTACACCATCGAGACCTCGACCGACGGCTCCAGCTGGACGAACGCCGCCGGCGCCGCGGGATCCCGGTCGAGCTGGACGTACCACGCGGTGGCGGCCCGCACCGCCCGGTACGTACGGCTGTCGATCACGACGCCGACGAACAACGGCAACGCCGCCGCGCGGATCTACGAGTTCGAGGTGTACGCGCCGAGCGGCCCGACCAACCTCGCACTCGGCCGTACCACCACCAGTTCCACCTCGTGCAACGGCAACGAGGCCCCGGACAAGGCGGTCAACGGCAGCTTCGCCAGCGGGTTCGCCGACAAGTGGTGCTCGGGTGCGGCCGGCGACAAGACGCTGCAGGTCGACCTCGGCGCGGCTCACAGCCTGACGTCGATCACGGTGCGGCACGCCGAGGCCGGCGGCGAGACCTTCACCTGGAACACGAAGGACTACGACCTGCAGGTCTCCACCGACGGTACGAACTGGTCCACGGTCGGCACTGTCCGCGGCAACACCGCCGCCGTCACCGGCAACCCGGTGTCGGCGACCGCCCGGTACGTACGACTCGTCGTGATCACCCCGACCCAGAATTCGGACACCGCCACCCGGATCTACGAGTTCGAGGTGTACGGCACCTGAGACGCCACGGGCCGGCAGCTCATAGCCGATTCACAGCGACGCCACAATGCCGGCCCAGTCTCGGCTCGGATGCTCGTCTCCAGTACGCCCGCGACGTACGGGCGGCGAGGAGAGCATCATGCCGACACGTGAACAGGGACTGCGCCGGGTCGCGCTGGTGACCGGAGCACTGGTCGCCGCGAGTGTGGCCGGGACGGTGGGGGTCGCCTCGGTGGCGTACCTGCAACACGGCTCGACAGCCACGACCACCGTCGAGACCGGCGACACCAGCGGCACTGCCACGAACGACACGACCAGCGACAGCACGAGCAGCGACGACGGTACGACCAGTGACGACGACCTTGGCAGTGCCTCGGGCAGCGTCGGCTCGAGCGGGTCCGGCGGCGGCTCGAACCACGCCACCTCGGGCGGCTCGTGATGGCGACCCCGTTGATCGACAGGCTTCCGGTCGGCCCCGACACCGCGCAGTGGCCGGTGTGGGGCACCACGGCCCGGGTGGTCGTCACCGACCCCGACGTGCTCGCCGAAGCCACTGCGATCGTCCGGGCCGAGCTGGCCGCGGTCGACCTGGCGTGCAGCCGGTTCCGCGACGACTCGGAACTGAGCCGGTTGCGGCACGCCGGTGGCCGTACGGTCCAGGTCGGCCCGTTGCTGGCCGAGCTGGTACGCGCCGCGCTGCGGGCCGCCGAGCGCACCGGCGGGGACGTCGACCCCACCGTCGGAAACGCCCTGATCGATCTCGGCTACGACCAGGACATCGAACTGGTACGCGACGGACCGGTACGGGTGGTCGCCGCACCTGTACCCGGGTGGCGGCGGGTACGCCTGGACGGGCGGTCGCTGACCGTACCCGAAGGAACTGTTCTTGATCTGGGGGCTACAGCGAAGGCGCTGACTGCGGACCGGTGCGCCGCACTGGTGGCCGCGACGTGCGGCGCAGGGGTGCTGGTCAGCCTCGGCGGGGACATCGCGACCGCGGGTCCGGGGCCGGCCGGCGGCTGGCGGGTGCTGGTGCAGGACCGGCCCGGCGAGCCCGAATGCTCGGTGACGCTGCGTGCGGGCACCGCACTGGCGACCTCCAGCACCATCGGCCGCAGTTGGCGGGCCGGCGGACGGCTGCTGCACCACATCGTCGATCCGGCTACCTGCCAGCCTGCGGCACCGGTCTGGCGGACCGTGTCGATCGCCGGCCCGACCTGCCTCGCGGCGAACACGGTCAGCACGGCCACCCTGGTACGCGGTCTGCGCGCCGTGGCCTGGCTGCGTGGCCTCGGTGCGCCGGCCCGGCTGGTGGCTGCGGACGGCACGCTGACCAGGCTCAACGGCTGGCCCGCGGCCGAGGCTCCCGCCGAACACCAGCCCGCCGGGCGTGGTCCGGCAGCTGCGGAGACCGGCGCCGAGGGAGGCCGGTCGTGACCGAAGCGCTGTGGTATCTGTCGCGGGGCACCGGGATCATCTCGCTGGTGATGCTGACCGTGGTCGTGGTGCTCGGCATCGGCAGCCGCTCCGGGCGGCCCGCGTTCGGCCTGCCCCGGTTCGCGGTGACCTCGGTGCACCGCAACGCGAGTCTGCTCGCGGTCGGGCTGCTCCTGGTGCACGTGACGACGCTGCTGTTCGACCCGTACGCCCAGTTGCGGCTGGTCGACCTCGTGGTGCCGTTCGCCGGGTCGTACCGGCCGGTGTGGTTGGGCCTGGGCACGCTGGGCTTCGACCTGATCCTCGTCCTGGTGGCGACCAGTCTGGTACGGCACCGGCTCGGCGCCCGTACCTGGCGGTTCGTGCACTGGGCGGCGTACCTGGCGTGGCCGGTGGCGCTGCTGCACGGCCTCGGCACCGGCACCGACGCGGGCCAGCTGTGGGTACGCGGCATCGCCGCCGCCTGCCTGACCGCGGTGGTCGCCGCCGGGTACTGGCGCCTGTCCAGCGGTTTCGAGCGGGTCGCGGTGTCGGCCGGGCGGGCCGTACCGCCAGGGCGGATGTCCGTACCGGCCGGGTGGGCCTCCGGGGCGACTGGCCGGGCATCCGTGCCGAGCGGGCAGGGGAGGGACCGGTGACCAGCACAATGACCCACAGCCCGGCCGCGACCTCGCGGCTGCTCCGGGCGGGGTGGACCGACCTGGCGTCGCACCGGCGGGCGTACGGTCCGCTGCCCCGACTCGGCGGCAGCGCGGTGATCGACCTGGTCAACCGGGCGGGGCTGACCGGCCGGGGCGGGGCCGGCTTCCCGACGGGTCGCAAGCTCGCCGCGGTCGCGACGGCCGGTCAGCGGCGGCGCGGCGGACGACCGGTGGTGGTCGGCAACGCGGCCGAGGGCGAGCCGGCGAGCGCGAAGGACCGGGTGCTGCTGACCACGTCGCCGCATCTGGTGCTCGACGGGCTGCAGCTCGCCGCGGCTGCGGTCGGCGCCGGCCGCGCGTACCTGTACGTGAACCCGCACAGCGCCGCCTCGGCCCGTGCCGCACTGGCCGAACGCACCGACCCGGTACGGGTCACCCTCGTCGACGCGCCGGACCGGTTCATCTCGGGACAGGAGTCCGCCGTCGTCGCCCGGATCGAGGGCCGGCCGGCGATCCCGCGCGACACTCCGCACCGGGTGGTCGAGTCGGGCGTACGCGGCGCCCCGACCCTGGTGCAGAACGTCGAGACCCTTGCCCACCTGGCACTCGTGACCCGCTACGGACCGACCTGGTTCCGCCAGGTTGGTACGCCCGACGAGCCGGGCACGTTCCTGGCCTCCGTCAGCGGCGCCGTCCGTACGCCCGGCGTGTACGAAGCCCCGCTCGGCATCCCCCTCGGCCAGCTGTACGAGCTCGCCGGCGGGCTGAGGTCCCCGGTGCAGGCGGTGCTGGTCGGCGGGTACCACGGCGCGTGGCTGCCGCCGGACGGGACGCTCCCGCTGTCCCGCGCCGGCCTGCGCCCGTACGGGGCGTCGCCGGGCGCCGGAGTCGTGGTTGCCCTCCCGTACGGGGTCTGCGGGCTGGCGGAGAGCGCGCGGGTGGTGTCGTACCTGGCCGGGCAGAGCGCCCGACAATGCGGGCCGTGCCTGAACGGACTGCCCCGGATGGCCGACACCCTGACCCGCCTGGCCTGGTCGCCGCCACTCTCGACAGCCGCACACCGTGGCCGCGGGCGACAGTCCGCCGCGCCACCCGACCCCCGGCTGCCCGGGGAGGTGGCGCGGCTGGCGTCGCTGGTCACGGGACGCGGAGCCTGTGCCCACCCGGACGGCACCGCCCGGTTCGTCACCAGCACGCTGCGTACGTTCGACGCCGAGGTACGGGCCCACCTCGCCGGTTACTGCACGGCGACCGCGTACCGACGAGCCGGGTGAGGGGGCACGATGACGCGACGGTTGCGCATCGACTGGACGGCCTGTCACGGCCGGGGCCTCTGCGCCGAGCTGCTGCCGGAGGTGCTCGACACCGACGACTGGGGATATCCGCTGGATCGCGCGGGGGAGCGCGAGCCGCGGATTCCGGAGCGGCTCGCCGGCCACGCGGAGCGGGCCGTACGGGACTGTCCCCGACTCGCGCTACGCCTGCTGTCACCGCGCGGGCAGGGGGCCTGACCGCTTCGTGGCGCTGGACGAGGCGGCTCGGCGTACCGTCTTCTCGATCGTGGGCGGCACCGCCACACCGGTGCACGACAACGCCTCGATGCAGGTGTACGCCGACGCTGCCGGCACCCGGTTCGTCTGGATCCACGACGTCCTGCCAGACGACCTGGCGCCGCTGTTCGCCGCGGCGATGGAGCACGGCCTGGCGGTGTTCGAGCGGACGATGGAGCAGTCCTAGTCGGTGGCTTCCGGTTCGGCGATGCAGGCGGTGGCGATGCGGCGGAAGCCGACCCGCTCGTACACCCGCGCGATCTCGTCACTGCCCGCCGCGAGGTACACGATCTCGTCCCCCCGATCCAGCGCGTGCCGAGCCAGCGCCGTGGTGACCGCGCCGCCCAGGCCACGCCGGCGCGCCGCCGGCAACGTCGCCACACCGGCGATCTCGGCCGCGTCGCCCGATCGCAGCAGCACCGCGGTGGCGACCGCGCCGTCGTCGGACTCGATCACGGCCCGGGTCACCGCGCCGGCCGCTTCGCGCTCGGTCTCGCTGCGTACCAGGTCGGGGTCGAGCGGCTGCAGCGCGGCGTCCCGCTCCGCGGGCCCCGCCGGTCCGTCGCCGGTCCCGGGATTGCCGAACCCGACGGCGCCGACCGCCCGGCAAACCGCCAGATCCCGGGGGTACGTGTCACTGCCCGGATCGAGCAGCCGTACCACCGGATCGGGGGCGGCGGCTGGGGGCAGTGCCGTGGGGTCGAGCACCAGCAACGGCGCACGGAGCACCGCGAGACCGGACGACTCCGCCGCCGGCAGCAGGTCGGGCGCGATCTCGTGCACCCATTCGAACGCCTCCGGTACGCCGAGCTCGCGCTGCCGTGCGCGTACCACTGCGATGTCTTCGACGGTGGCGGAGCGGTCGCCGGGAGGGGCGGGACGCGCGTACAGCGGCCAACCCGGGCCGGCCTTGACGAAGAGCACCAACGGCCCGTATGACTCGACCCGGGCCTGGGCGCGGGCGATGCCGTCGTAGCAGGTCTCGATCCGGCAGAGCGTCTCGGAGATCACGGGCGGAGGGTACGCGGGCACCGCCGACGCCGCACCGGAATATCCCCGCACGGCGAGTATGCTTCCGCGCGATGACTCACACCAGCTTCATCTGCTGCCGGGTACGCATCGACGGGCTGACCCCGCAGACCGCCGTCGACACGCTGCTCGAATCCCGGTATGGCGAGGCCCGCCGTACCCACCTGTGCAACGCGTACACGCTCTCGCTCGCGCTGCGGGACAAGGGCTACCGCGACCTGCTCAACGCCGCCGACGTGAACTTCTCCGACGGGCACTACGTCGCGATGGTCGGTCGCCGCCGGGGGCAGCCGCAGCTGACCGAGCGGGTGTACGGCCCGGACCTGATGCTCGCCACCATGGACCAGGGCCGGCAGCGCGGGCTGCGCCACTACCTGTACGGCGCGTCCCCGTCGACCGTGGCGAAGCTCGCCGAGTCGCTGCGCGAGCGGCTGCCCGGGGTGGAGATCGTCGCCGCCGAGTCGCCGCCGTTCCGCCCGCTCACCGCCGAGGAGAGCGACGACCTGGTACGCCGGGTCCGCGAGGCGAAACCGGACGTGTTCTGGGTCGGCCTCGGCACCCCCCGCCAGGACCAGTTCGTCGCCGAGTACGCCGCGAAACTGGACTGCACCGTGGTGCCGGTCGGTGCGGCGTTCGACTTCTGGTCGGGCAACAAGCCGATGGCGCCGGCGTTCGTCCAGCGCAACGGCCTCGAGTGGGCGTACCGGCTGGCCACCGAGCCGCGCCGGCTGTGGAAGCGCTACCTGGTCGGCAACCCGCTGTTCGTCTGGGGCGTGCTCACTGACCGGCGGAGGCAGCCGGACTGACCACTGGCGCGAGCCGGCGCCGCAGCAGGCAGAACTCGTTGCCCTCCGGGTCGGCTAGTACGTGCCAGGACTCCTCGCCGGTCTGGCCGATGTCGACCGGCCGGGCGCCGATCGCGAGGAGTCGTTCGAGTTCGGCGGCCTGGTCCCGGTCGGTGGCGTTGACGTCGATGTGCAGCCGCAGTTTGCCGCGCTTCGGCTCGTCGGTCGGCTGAAAGATGATGGTGGGTTGCGGACCGCCGAAGCCGGTGTCCTCGGGACCGATCTCGATGCTGCCCTCGACCCGGTCAAGCTCCACGTAGCCGAGCACGTCGCACCAGAACCGGGCGAGCAGGTCCGGGTCGTGGCAGTCGAGGACGAGTTCGGAGATCCGGTTGGCCATCAGTCCACCGTAGCGGCGCTACAGCCGCGCGGTGTCGTGGTGGGTGAGGAACCACTCGTACACCGACTTGATGCCGTCGGCCAGGCCGATCTGCGGCGCCCAGCCCAGGGCCCGGATCCGGGAGACGTCCAGCAGCTTGCGCGGCGTGCCGTCCGGCTTCGACGTGTCGTGTACGAACTCGCCCGGGTAGCCGACGATCTCGGCGATCAGCCGGGCGAGCTGGTCGATGGTGACGTCCTCGCCGCAGCCGATGTTGATCGGGGCCGGGTCGTCGTACCGCTCCAGCAGCAGCAGGCACGCGGCGGCGAGGTCGTCGGTGTGCAGGAACTCCCGGCGCGGCTTGCCGGTGCCGTACACGGTGAAGGTGGTGTCGCCGGCCTGCTTCGCCTCGTGCAGCCGGCGGATCAGCATCGGCAGCACGTGCGCGCCGGGGATCGAGAAGTTGTCTCCCGGCCCGTACATGTTGGTCGGCATCGCCGAGATGTACGACCTCCCGTGCTGCCGCCGCAGCGCCTGCACCTGCATCACGCCGGCGATCTTCGCGATGGCGTACGCGTCGTTGGTGGGCTCCAGCGGGCCGGTGAGCAGCGAGTCCTCGGAGATCGGCTGCGGGGCGAGCTTCGGGTAGATGCAGCTGGAGCCGAGGAACAGGAACCTGGTGACGTCGAACTCGTGCGCCGCGTCGAGCAGGTTCACCTGGATCCGCAGGTTGTCCGACAGGAAGTCCGCCGGGTACGTGTCGTTCGCGAAGATGCCGCCCACCTTGGCCGCGGCGTCGATCACGTACGCGGGGCGTTCCTGGGCGAAGAAGTCGCGGACCGATGCGCGGTCCCGCAGGTCGAGTTCGCCGCTGCGCCGGCCGACCAGGTTGCTGAAACCCTGCGCGGTCAGGTGCCGCCAGATCGCGGAGCCGACGAGCCCGGAGTGTCCGGCGACGTACACCTTCGCGTCGCGGGGGAGTTCGTGGCGGAACGGCGGCTGCGACACTGCGTCGACCTCTCGTGTGGCGTGACGGCTCGCGGCCAAGCCTAGCCGTCGTGCCGCCGGCCCGACCTGCGCCATCGGCCCCGGCACACCAGTCGGGCGCCACGGCCTGACCGCCACCGCCGCCCCTCCGGGGCCGGCCGCGCCCCGCGTTCGATACGGTTCCAGCGTGACTGAGTCGAGCCGCACAGCGTTCATCACCGGCATCACCGGGCAGGACGGTTCCTACCTCGCCGAGCTGCTCCTGGCCAAGGGGTACGAGGTGCACGGCATCATCCGCCGCGCCTCGATGTTCAACACCGGCCGGCTCGACGACATCTACCAGGACCCGCACACCGACCACCAGCGGCTGTTCCTGCACTACGGCGACGTCGCCGACGCGAGTTGCCTGGTGAACCTGGTCCGGGACATCAAGCCGGCCGAGGTCTACCACCTGGCGGCGCAGAGCCACGTGAAGGTCAGCTTCGAGATCCCCGAGTACACCGGTGACGTGACCGGGATGGGCACCATCCGGCTGCTCGAGGCGATCCGGGCCTCCGGCGTGGCGACCCGGTTCTACCAGGCGTCCACCTCCGAGCTGTACGGCTCGACCCCGCCGCCGCAGAGCGAGGCGAGCCCGTTCCACCCGCGCAGCCCGTACGGGGTGGCGAAGCTGTACTCGTTCTGGTCGGTGGTCAACTACCGCGAGGCGTACGGGATCCACGGCTCCAACGGCATCCTTTTCAACCACGAGTCGGCGCGTCGCGGTGAGACCTTCGTGACCCGCAAGATCACCCGGGCGGTGGCGCGGATCGTCGCCGGGCTGCAGGACGCGCTCTACCTCGGCAACGTCGAGGCAGTCCGCGACTGGGGGTACGCCCCCGAGTACGTCGAAGGCATGTGGCGGATGCTGCAGGTCGACGAGCCGGACGACTACGTACTGGCCACCGGGCAGCCGGCGACGGTGCGGCAGTTCTGCGAGGCCGCGTTCGGGCACGCCGGCCTGGACTGGGAGAAGTACGTCAAGCACGACTCCCGGTACGAGCGCCCCTCCGAGGTCGACGCGCTGATCGGCGACCCGAGCAAGGCGAAGCAGAAGCTGGGCTGGGAGGCCAAGACCGACTGGCGGCAGCTGGCCGGGATCATGGTCGACGCCGACCGCAAGCTGCTCGACGACGAGCTCTCCGGGCGCAACGTACGCCTCGACCGCTGACCCTGCTCAGCCGGTTTCGTAGAGGTCGGCGATCACCTCGGCGTGGTTGGTGTGGACGACCGTCCGTTTCACCTTCAGCGTCGGGGTCAGCTCGCCCGCCTCATGGCTCAGGTCGCGGTCCAGGATGGCGAACCGCTTGATCTGCTCCGCGCGGGAGTGCCCGGCGTTGACCTCGTCGAGCACACCCTGGATCAGCTCGCGTACCCGGGGCTGCGTCACCAGCGCGGACAGGTCCCCGGGCAGCCCGTGCTGGCGGGCCCACGGCAGGATCTCGTCGGCATCGAGCGTGACCAGCGCGACCGGGTACGGGCGGGCGTCGCCGTACATCACCGCGTGCGAGATCCAGCGGGACTGCCGCAGCTCGTTCTCGAAGTTGGCCGGCGCGATGTTCTTGCCGCCCGCCGTGATGATGAGGTCCTTCTTGCGGCCGGTGATCGCCAGGAACCCGTCGGCGTCGATCTCGCCGAGGTCGCCGGTGTGCAGCCAGCCGTCCACGATGGTGTCGGCCGTGGCGGTCGGGTCCCGCCAGTACCCGGCGAACAGCTGCGGCCCTTTCATCAGCACCTCGCCGTCCTCCGCGACCCGCAGCCGTACGCCGGGGGAGGCGACGCCGACCTTGCCGAGCCGGAAGCGGTCGAGCGTGTTGACCGCCCCGATACCGCTCGTCTCGGTCATGCCGTATCCCTCCAGCACGGGTACGCCGGCGGCGTGGAAGAACGCGAGCACCGCGGGCGAGATCGGGGCGGCCCCGCTGAGCGCCATCCGCAGCCGGCCACCGAAGATCGCGCGTACCTTGCCGAACAACGCCTCGTCGAGGGCGTCGAACGACGACATGACCTCCGGGGGCACCGCGGTGCCTTCGCGGCGCAGCCGGCGTACCTCCAGCCCGACACGTACCGCCTGGTCCAGCCGTTCCGGCTCCAGGCCGGCGGTCACCAGCGTGTACAGCTTCTCGAACACCCGGGGAACTGACGGGAGGAACGTCGGCCGCGCCTCGGCCAGCTCGGGGACGATCCGGCTCGGGTCGCCGCCGAAGAACACCAGCGTGCCGCCCGCGTGCAGGCACGCGAACTGCACCATCTGCGCGAACACGTGCGCCAGCGGCAGGAAGAGGTAGACCACGTCCTCGCCGGTGATGTACGACAGCTCGTCGTTGACGGCGCACAGGTTCAGCCAGTTGCGATGGGTGAGGACGCAGCCTTTGGGCGGACCGGTCGTACCCGAGGTGTAGATGATCAGGGCGGGGTCGTCCGGGTCGACACCACGACGGCGGCGGTCCAGTTCGTCCGTACGCCCCGCCGACCGGCCCGTCACCATCAAGCTGTCGAGTCCGCCGGTGGACATCACCACGGTTTCGACCGGGTCGGGCAGCGCGCCGCGGATCCGTTCGATCTTCGCGAGCTGGGCCGGGTCCTCGCAGATGACCATGCGGGCGCCGGAGTCGCCCACCACCCACTCGCACTCCCCGGCCGAGCTGGTCGGGTAGATCGGCACCAGTACGGCTCCGGAGGCGAGCACGGCCAGACCGGCGTAGCTCCACTCCGGCCGGGTCTCGGCCAGTACGCAGATCCGGTCCCCGGGCATCACGCCCGCCTCGACAAGCCCCAGGGCGAGCGCCGTCACGGTCTCGGCCAGCTCGGGGAACGACCGATCCTGCCAACCGCCGTCGCGCCGGAACCGGAATGCGGTCCGGTCGGGGTATCCGGCCGCGGCCGCGAACGGCAGGTCGGCGACCGTACGGGCCGCCGGGAACGTCTGCGTACTCATGAACGTCACTTCCTCGGTGGTGTGCTTCGCACGCCATCGGCGCCCGTACTCCGTATGCAATCCGGCGCGCATCTTCGTCGGCAGTGCGGAAACCACAACAAGTAGCGCGATGCCACTGGCTAGCCTCGCGCGTCCATCGCGTCGAGCACCCGCGCCAGTTCGAGCCGGGACGAGACCCGCAGCTTGGCGTAGATCCGTGACAGGTACACCTCGACGCTGCGCGGGCTGTAGTGCAGTGCGGCCGCGACTTCGCGGTTGCGCATCCCCTGCTGCACCAACCGAGCCACCCGCTCTTCCGACTCGGTGAGCAGTCCCGGCGCCCGCGACCGGGTACGCGGCACCTTCTGACCCAGCGCCTGCAGGCGCCGTCCGGCGCGGCGGCGAAGCCCGTGTGCGCCGAGCCTCGCGAACGTGTGGTACGCCTCCACCAGGCCCGGCGACGCGTCGGCGGCCACCTCGCCGAGGGCAAGCTGGGCGCGGGCCTTGTCGAACACCAGTCCCGCCAGCTCCGCCTCGCGCACCGCGCGTGCCAGCTCCTCGCCGTCACGGTGCACCAGCCCGGCCACCAGGTGCAGCACCGCCTTGCCCCACGGTGAGAACTGGGGCGTGACCACGTCGACGAGCCGCCCCAGCGCCCGCTCGGCATCGCCGGTACGCCCGTGCTCCAGATCGAGTTCGGCCAGCCGCCCGAGCAGCAGGCAGCCGTACGTGGCGGTGACCGGGTCGCCCGCCGCGGCGGAGAGCGTACGGCGGGCGCCGGCCACGTCGCCGCGCGCGGCCAGGTAGCCGGCCACCGCCCAGGCGTGCAAGCTCGCCATGTTCCGGGCACCCGGCGCCGGGCGGGCCGCCAGCCGTTCGGCGAGCACCAGCTCACCGCGCCAGGTACGCATCTCCAACTCGACTGTCGTCAGGGCGGGCGCCAGCAGCGACAGCTGGCGGGCCTCCAGCTCTGCGGCGACGGTGCGCATCCCTTCCAGGGCGGTGCTCCAGCGGCCGCCGAACCAGTGCAGCAGGACTCTGGTGAGCCCGAGCTCGCCGCTGAAGGCGTGCCCCGCGTCGGTCTCGCCGGCCAGCCGCTCGGCCAGCCGCAACCGCCGCGCCGCTTCCGGCACCAGCCCGGCCAGCGCCTCGGTCCAGCCGCACACGGTCAGCGCCTGCATCCGCAGCGTCGTGGATTCGCCGCTGGCGCGCAGCGCCCGGTCGGCGAAGTCGACGGTCTCGGTATGGCGCAACAGCATCGAGCTGAGCATGGCCAGCTGACTGGATACGACGACCTCCTCGGCCGGCGAGGCCGGGACCGCCGAGGCGGCGACGGCCGCCTCGGCCAGCGCTTCGGGCGTGCGATCGGCGAACACCAGCAGGACGGCCCGCTGGGCGTGCAGCGCGGCCGGAGCGGATCCGGCTTTGACCTGTTGGTCCGCGACCTCGATCGCGTCCTCGATCCGGCCCAGCCAGAACAGGCTCCCGATCATCGCGGTGGCGGTACGGGACCGTTCGTCACCCGCGGGCAGCAGGGCCAACGCGGCTCTCCCGGGTGGCACCGCGGCCGCCGGCCGCGAGGCTCGGGCGAGCGCCCGGCACTGCAACGCCAGCAGGCCGGGCCGTTCCGGTGCGTCTTCGCCGAGCAGCGCGAGGGCCCGGCCGCAGTATCCGGCGGCCGCCTCCGGAGCCCTGCTGAGGACGTGGTGCGCGGCCTCGGCGAGCACCTCGACAGCCGCCGGCTCCCCGGGCATCGCGGACTCCGAGAGGTGCCAGGCAAGCTCGAGCAACTCCACCGCTTCGCCGCGGCCGCGGGCGGCGAGCAGCCGGTCGGCGACCAGCCGGTGCAGCCGGCGGCACTCGGCCGGCCCGATGTCGTCGTACAGGGCTTCGCCGACGATCCGGTGCGAGAACCGGTACCTGTGGTCGGCGTCGTGGGTGACCACGTGCGCGCGTACCAGGTCGTCGAAGGCGGCGGCCACGGTCGCCTCGGGCAGCGACGCCACCTCCGCGATCAGCCCGATCCGCTCCAGGCCCACAGTGCGCAGAACCGCGAGGGTACGCGCGACCGCGCGGGCGTCCGGCGCCAGCGGCACGACCCGGCGCAGCACCGCGGTACGGCGGGTGAGCCGGATGCCCCGCGACTCCACCGTGAGGTGCGCCCGGTCCCCGTCGAGCGCGACCATCCCGGTCTCCGCCAGCGAACGGGCGATCTCGGTGGCGAAGAACGGGTTGCCGTCGGCCCGCCGGTGCACCTCGTCGACCAGGTGGTCGTCGGGGTCCGCGCCGAGGACGGGCGCGATCACCGCGGCCAACTCGGCCCGTGCGAGGGTGCCCAGGTCGACGCGTACCAGGTCGACGCTGTCCGCCAACCGCTCCAGGGTCTCTTCGGCGGCCACGGCGGGTGCGGCCAGATGCGACCGGACCGCAGTGAGCAGCCCGATCGGCGCCGAGGCGAGGCGCCGCAGTACGACTGTGAGCAGGGCGAGCGAGTCGTCGTCGAGCTCGTGAAGATCGTCCACCACCACCGCGAGGGGGCCGGTCGCCCCCAGCGCCGTGAACAGCCGCGCCACGGCCGCACACGCCCTGCCGAAGGCGGCACCGGGCGGTAGCGCGGACTCGGGCCCGACCGGGTCGAGCGCGGGCAGCTCGAGCGTGGCGAGCGCGGCCGAGCGTACGTCCCGCGTGAACGTGTTGTCGGCGGCAACGGCACGCAGCGCGGCGCCGAGCGCGGCGTACGGGACCTGACGCTCGAGCCGATCGGCGCGTACGGTCAACACCCGCCAGCCACGGTCTGACAGGCAGGCGCTGGCCTCGGCGAGCAGGCGCGACTTGCCGATGCCGGCCTCGCCCGACACCACGACGGTCACCAGGCCGGCGGCGGGGGCGCGGGTCACGGAGTCGAGCAGCAGGCGGAGCTCGTCCTCCCGCCCGACGAACTGCGCCCGGCCTGGGGCAGTGACCTGCGACTCGGCGATGACGCCACCTCCTCGGGCGACGTGAGTCAATCTACCGCCGCCGGTACGGCGGCAATGTCGCTGTATCGCGTGGCGTCGGGCCTTAGTTGCTAAGGGCTCACTACTGGCAGGACCCCTGGGCCGATGCTGTGATCGAGGAAGTCGAGCCAGTGAGGCAGCCATGTGGATCGAGGGCACGTGCGTACCGCGTTTCGCGCAGGTACGCGAGGAGTTCGAACGCAACTTCGCCGACCGCGGCGAGGTCGGAGCATCCGTCTGCGTGACGGTGGACGGCGAAGCCGTGGTCGACCTCTGGGGCGGCATGGCCGACCCCGACGGCGGCCGCGCCTGGACCGAGGACACGATCGGCAACGTCTGGTCGTGCACCAAGGGCGCCACCGCGCTGTGCGCCCACATGCTGGCCGCCCGGGGGGAGCTCGACCTGAACGCCCCGGTCGTCACGTACTGGCCGGAGTTCGGCAAGAACGGCAAGGACACCGTGCTCGTACGGCACCTGCTCAACCACCAGGTCGGGTTGCCGGCGCCGCGCGAACCGCTGCCGGCCGGCGCATTCTACGACTGGGACTTCATGGTCGAGGCGCTGGCGGACCAGGAGCCCTTCTGGCACCCCGGGACCCGTAACGGCTACCACGCGTTGACCTTCGGCTTCCTGGTCGGCGAGGTGATCCGGCGGGTGAGTGGGCGCTCGCTCGGCACGTTCTTCCGTGACGAGGTCGCCGGCCCGCTCGGCCTGGACTTCTGGATCGGGTTGCCGCAGGAGCACGAGGCGCGGGTGGCGCCGACCATCCCGGCCGCCCCGCCAGGACCGGGCGACCCGGTGCCGAGCTTCTACGTCGCGGCGCTCACCGACCCCACTTCGCTGCAGGCGCTCGTGGTCGGCAACAACGGCGGGTATCTGACCGTGCCGGGCGAGTCGGACACCCGCGCCGCGCACGCCGCTGAGATGGGCGCGGTCGGCGGTATGACCAACGCCCGTGGCCTGGCGGGCATGTACCAGCCGTTGGCGCTGGGCGGCGGGGACCTGGTCGACTCCGGGCAACTCGCCGAGATGGCCGCCGTCAGTTCCGCAACGGGCGTGGACGCCGTACTGCTGACGCCGAGCCGTTGGTCGCTCGGCTTCGTGAAGGCGATCGACGTCCGGTACCTGCCGGTCGCCGACCGCGAGCTGCTGCCGCTCAGCGAGGAGGCGTTCGGCCACCCCGGCATGGGTGGGTCGCTGGGCTTCGCCGACCCGAAGGCACGGATGTCGTTCGGCTACACCATGAACCGGCAGGGACCGAAACTCGCCGTCGACGAGCGCGCCCAGTCCCTGGTCGACGCCGTGTACCGGGCGCTGGACTACCGCCGGATCGGCGACGGCGGCCCCTGGTACGCATGACTGTCGCCGCCGACCTCGGCGACGGGCACGTGGCGCGTCTGCTCGCACCCCCTGGCGAGCAGGCGCGCCTGCTCGCGGTTCGGGCGATCGCGTTACGGCTGACCGCCTTGAGGTGTGGCCGGGAAACTTCGACGTAACTGTCTGGTCTCGCCGGCGTGACATTGTGTGCAGATGTGAGCAGCCGGTGAACCTGCGCGCACAAAGGTGCAAGATCATCCGTGATATCACTCACCGATGAAACTAGGCTGGTACCCGCGGGTCTCCCGTAAACTCGGAATCCACATCCCGGGCCATTGCCGTCCCGCTACATCAGCGAGTACGAGCGCCGCCGCGCACCCGCGGTTCGGCGCCGCACGACGGAGGAGGCCCGATGACCGTTTCTGGCACCCCTTCGGCACTCGGCGAGCCGGGCCTCGACCGCCCGGCGGACGCCTACCGCCCGGAAGGCCCAGAGGCGCAAGGTCTGTACCGACCCGCCGACGAGCACGACGCCTGCGGGGTCGCGTTCGTGGTGGACGTGCAGGGTCGGCGCAGCCATGCCACGGTCGAGCAGGGCCTGAGCGCGCTGTGTCGGATGGAGCACCGCGGAGCCCAGGGCGCCGAGCCGAACACCGGTGACGGCGCGGGCATCCTGGTGCAGGTCCCGGACGCGTTCCTGCGTGCCACCGTGAACTTCCCGCTTCCCGAGGCGGGCCGGTACGCCACCGGCCTGGTGTTCCTGCCCGCCGACGAGGGAGACGCCACCTGGGCCGGCCAGATCATCGAGAAGTACGTCACCGCCGAGGGCGCCCGGCTGCTGGGCTGGCGCGACGTACCCACGGAGGCCGGTGACCTGGGTGCGACCGCGCGGGCGGTGATGCCCCGGATTCGGCAGGTGTTCATCGCCGCCGAGGAGAAGTCCGGGCTGGAGCTGGACCAGGTCGCGTTCTGCGTACGGAAGCTGGCCGAACGGGAGACCGGGGAGCGGGGGATCGCCACCTACTTCCCGTCGCTGTCGGCCCGCACCATCGTCTACAAGGGAATGTTGACGCCCGACCAGCTGGGCAGTTTCTACCCCGACCTGCGGGACCCGCGGTTCGCCAGCGCGATCGCGTTGGTGCACAGCCGGTTCTCGACCAACACGTTCCCGTCGTGGCCGCTGGCGCATCCGTACCGGATGGTGGCGCACAACGGCGAGATCAACACGATCCGGGGCAACCGCAACTGGATGGCCGCCCGGCAGGCGCTGCTGGACACCGAGCTGATCCCCGGCGGCCTCAAGCGGCTCTACCCGGTGTGTACGCCGTCCGCCTCCGACTCGGCCAGTTTCGACGAGGTGCTCGAGTTGCTGCACCTGTCCGGGCGGAGCCTGCCGCACGCCGTCCTGATGATGATCCCGGAGGCGTGGGAGAACGACGACGAGATGGAGCCGTCCCGGCGGGCGTTCTACCAGTTCCACGCCTGCCTGATGGAGCCCTGGGACGGACCCGCCTGCGTGTCGTTCACCGACGGCGACGTGATCGGCGCGGTGCTGGACCGCAACGGGCTGCGGCCGGCGCGCTGGTGGCGTACCGCCGATGACGTGGTGGTGTTCGCGAGCGAGGCGGGCGTGCTGGACCTCGACCCGGCAGACGTGGTGGCCAAGGGCCGGCTGCAGCCGGGCCGGATGTTCCTGGTCGACACCGTCGCCGGCACCATCGTCGACGACGACGAGATCAAGGCCCGGCTGGCGCACGAGGCCCCGTACGCGGACTGGCTGCACGCCGGCCTGATGCGGCTGTCCGAGCTGCCCGAGCGGGAGCACGCGGTCTACACCCACGACTCGGTGCTGCGCCGGCAGCAGACCTTCGGCTACACCGAGGAGGAGCTGAAGCTGCTGCTCGAGCCGATGGCCCGGGTCGGCGCCGAACCGATCGGCTCGATGGGTACGGACACCCCGATCGCGGTGCTCTCAAAGCGGCCCCGACTCTTGTACGACTACTTCACCCAGCTGTTCGCGCAGGTCACCAACCCGCCGTTGGACGCGATCCGGGAAGAGCTGGTCACCAGCGTGGCCAACACGATCGGCCCCGAGCAGAACCTGCTCGAGCCCGGCCCGGCGAGCTGCCGGCGGATCGTGTTGCCGTACCCGGTGATCGACAACGACGAGCTGGCGAAGATCCTGCACATCGACGACGACGGCGACAAGCCCGGCTTCAAGGCCGTACGCGTCTCGGGTCTCTACCGGGTGCGCGACGGCGCGAAGGGCATGAAGGCCCGGATCACCGAGATCTGCCGGCACGTCTCCGAGGCGATCGAGGACGGGGTGCGGATCCTGGTGCTCTCCGACCGGGACTCCACCGCGGATCTCGCGCCGATCCCGTCACTGCTGCTCACCGCCGCGGTACACCAGCATCTGGTACGGGAGAACACCCGCGCCCAGGTGTCGCTGGTCGCCGAGGCGGGCGACTGTCGCGAGGTGCACCACGTGGCCCTGCTGCTGGGCTACGGCGCGTCGGCGATCAACCCGTACCTGGGCTTCGAGTCCATCGAGGACATGATCGCGCACGACCGGCTCACCGCGATCGACGCGGCGCAGGCGGTACGCAACTACGTCAAGGCGCTCGGCAAGGGCGTCCTGAAGATCATGTCGAAGATGGGGATCTCCACGGTCGCCTCGTACACCGGTGCGCAGGTCTTCGAGGCGGTCGGCCTGGACGCCAAGCTGGTGCAGCGGTATTTCGCCGGTACGGACAGCCGGATCGGCGGCGTCGGCCTGGCGCAGATCGCCCGCGAGGTGGCCGAGCGGCACGCCCGCGCCTGGCCGGCCAACCCCGCCGAGCGGGTGCACCGCCGCCTGGAGATGGGCGGCGAGTACCAGTGGCGTCGCGAGGGCGAAGTCCACCTGTTCAACCCGGAGACCGTCTTCCTGCTGCAGCACGCCACCCGCTCCCGCCAGTACGAGATCTTCAAGGAGTACACGTCCAAGGTCGACGGGCTGGCGGCGGACACCGCGTCGCTGCGGGGGCTGTTCCGGTTCCGCGACCGGAAGCCGGTGCCGATCGACGAGGTCGAGTCGGTGGACGACATCGTGAAGCGGTTCAACACCGGCGCGATGTCGTACGGGTCGATCTCGTCCGAGTCGCACACCGACCTGGCGATCGCGATGAACCGGCTCGGCGGCCGCTCCAACACCGGCGAGGGCGGCGAGGACGTCGACCGGCTCTACGACCCCGCCAAGCGCAGTGCGATCAAGCAGGTCGCCAGCGGCCGGTTCGGTGTGACCAGCGAATACCTGGTCAACGGCAGCGACATCCAGATCAAGATGGCGCAGGGCGCGAAGCCCGGCGAAGGCGGCCAGCTGCCCGGTAACAAGGTGTGGCCGTGGATCGCGCGTACCCGGCATTCGACGCCGGGGGTCGGGCTGATCTCGCCGCCGCCGCACCACGACATCTACTCCATCGAGGACCTGGCGCAGCTGATCTTCGACCTGAAGAACGCCAACCGGGACGCCCGGATTCACGTCAAGCTGGTCTCCGAGATCGGCGTCGGCACCGTGGCCTCCGGCGTTGCCAAGGCGCACGCCGACGTCATCCTGATCTCCGGCCACGACGGCGGCACCGGCGCCTCCCCGATGAACTCCCTCAAGCACGCCGGTACGCCGTGGGAGCTCGGCCTCGCCGAGACCCAGCAGACGCTGCTGCTCAACGGGCTGCGGGACCGGGTCACCGTACAGGTGGACGGGCAGATGAAGACCGGGCGCGACGTGGTGGTCGCGGCGTTGCTCGGCGCCGAGGAGTTCGGCTTCGCCACCGCGCCGCTGATCGTGCAGGGCTGCGTGATGATGCGGGTCTGCCACCTCGACACCTGCCCCGTCGGCATCGCCACCCAGAACCCCGAGCTGCGCAAGCGCTACACCGGCAAGCCGGAGTTCGTGGAGAACTTCTTCCGGTTCATCGCGCAGGAGGTCCGGGAGTATCTCGCCTCACTCGGGTTCCGCTCGCTCGAAGAGGCGATCGGGGCGACCGAGCTGCTGGATCTGAGGCCCGCCGTCGACCACTGGAAGGCGGCCGGGCTGGACCTGACGCCGGTGCTGCACGTACCGGCGATTCCGGAGGGTGTGGCCCGGCGGAAGACCCGGGAGCAGGACCACGGACTCGACAAGGTGCTCGACAACGAGCTGCTCACCCTCGCCGCCCCCGCGCTGGAGGACGCCACTCCGGTACGAGCCGCGCTGCGGATCCGCAACGTACACCGGGCCGTCGGCACCATGCTCGGCAGCGAGGTCACGAAGCGGTACGGCGGCAAGGGCCTCCCCGAGGACACGATCGACCTCACGTTCCACGGCACCGCCGGCCAGTCCTTCGGCGCGTTCCTCCCCCGGGGCGTCACGCTGCGCCTGTACGGCGACGCCAACGACTACGTCGGCAAGGGCCTGTCCGGCGGCCGGATCGTGGTACGCCCCGACGAACGCGCGCCGTTCCCCGCGGAACGCAACATCATCGCCGGCAACACCCTGTTGTACGGCGCGACCGGCGGCGAACTGCTGTGCCGCGGCCAGGTGGGGGAGCGGTTCGCCGTACGGAACTCCGGCGCCACCACAGTCGTGGAAGGCGTGGGCGACCACGGCTGCGAGTACATGACCGGCGGTACGGTCGTCGTGCTCGGCCCCACCGGCCGCAACTTCGCCGCCGGCATGTCGGGCGGCGTCGGGTACGTGTACCGGCTCGACCGGGGCCGGATCAACCGGGAACTGGTGGACGTCGAGCCGCTGTCCGGCGCGGACCGGGCCACCCTTCGCGAACTGGTGGAGCTGCACCGCGCCGAGACCGGCTCGGTGGTCGCCACGGCGCTGCTGTCGGACTGGACCCGGGAGATCGAGCAGTTCAGCAAGGTGATGCCGCGCGACTACCGCCGGGCGTTGGAAGCGATCGAGGCCGCCGAGGCGGAAGGTGGCGACATCGACAGCGCCGTGATGGAGGCGGCGAATGCCTGACCCGAGTGGCTTCCTCAAGCACCCGCGGCAGAACACTCCGAAACGGCCGGTACCGATCCGCCTGATGGACTGGCGGGAGGTCTACCAGCACCTGGACGAGCCGGAGATCAACCGCCAGGCGGGGCGCTGCATGGACTGCGGCATTCCGTTCTGTCACGACGGCTGCCCGCTGGGAAACCGGATCCCGGAGTGGAACGACCTGGTCCGTACGGGTGCCTGGCGACCCGCGATCGAACAGCTGCACGCCACCAACAACTTCCCCGAGTTCACGGGGAGGCTCTGCCCCGCACCGTGCGAGGCGGCGTGCGTGCTGGCGATCCCGCAGGGCGGCCCCGGTGCGGTGGCGATCAAGCAGGTCGAGGCCGAGATCATCGACCGTGCCTTCGACGAAGGCTGGGTGACGCCCCGCCCCGCGCCCGAGTCGACCGGCAAGAAGGTGGCCGTGGTCGGCTCCGGCCCGGCCGGTCTCGCCGCCGCGCAGCAGCTCGCCCGCGCCGGCCACCAGGTCACCGTGTACGAGCGGGACGACGAGATCGGCGGCCTGCTCCGGTACGGCATCCCCGACTTCAAGATCGAGAAACGCCACATCGACCGCCGCATGGAGCAGCTCTCCGCCGAAGGCGTCCACTTCGTGACCGGCTGCGACGTCGGGGTCGACATCACCGCCGCCGACCTCCGCTCCGAACACGACGCGGTCCTGCTCGCCACCGGCGCACTGTTCGGTCGCGACGCTGACATCAAGGGTCGCCACCTCACCGGCATTCACCTCGCGATGGATCACCTGGTGCAGTCCAACCGGCACGTCGCCGGCAAGATCGACGCGCCGGAGATCACCGCCGAGGGCAGGCACGTACTGATCATCGGTGGTGGCGACACCGCGGCGGACTGCCTCGGTGTGGCGCACCGGCAGGGTGCGGCCGGGGTGCACCAGCTCGACATCTACCCGCAGCCGCCCGACGACCGGGACGCCGAGCGCGACCCGTGGCCCACCTGGCCGTGGATCCTGCGCAACTACCCGGCGCACGACGAGGGCGGCCAGCGCGTCTTCGCGGTCGCGGTCCAGGAGTTCGTGGGCGACTCCGAAGGCCGGGTACGCGCGGCCCGCGTCGCCGAGGTGGCGGTGGACAAGTCCAGCGGTCGCCGGGTGGTGGTCCCCGTGCCCGGCAGCGAACGGGAGATCCCGGCCGACCTGGTGCTGCTCGCGATCGGCTTCGACGGCACCGAGCCGTCGCCGCTGCTCGAGGACTTCGGGATCGTACGCAATGCCCGCGGCGCCCTGGACTGCCAGCCGGACTGGCAGACAGCCGCCGACGGTGTCTTCGTCGCCGGAGACGCCCACCGGGGCGCCTCCCTGATCGTGTGGGCGATCGCGGAGGGCCGGGCCGCGGCGGCCGCGATCCACTCGTACCTGGGGGAGTCGGGCTCATTGCCCGCCCCCGTCACTCCAGCCGATCAGCCCCTGGCTGTGCCCCGCTAGCCAGGTCGCCCCCGGAGCTGGCCAGCGGGGCACGTGTCAGGAGCGGTAGAGCTTGATCTCCTCGGCGACGCCGGGCTGTTCGTCGTCGATCTCCACCTCGGCGACGATCCGACCGGGCGACAGGTCGTCCAGAGTCGGTGCGGCGTCCTCGTCGTCGCCCTCGGACTTCGTCCACTCCAACTCGGTCTCGGCCGTGACCGTCACGGTGCGTACCGCACCTGCGGGAGTGGTGATCACCAAGGTGCCGCCGCTGTCGGTGCGGTCGAAGGAGGCGATGACGCCGTACGGGTCGTTCTCGTCCTCGTCGGATTCGCCGTCGTGGTCCCGGTCGGGCCGGCACACGTCGTGTGCCGCGTCGTCCTCGTCCTCGTTGGCCGCGCCGTCACCGTCGGCGTCCTCGTCGCCATCGACCACGCCGTCGGAGTCGGAGTCGGACTCACCGACCGTCAGGCCCAGTTCGTTCTCGTCCTCGTCGGCGACCGAGTCGTGGTCGGCGTCGTCGTCGTCGGCCACACAACGTTCGGTGGCGTCGTCCGCGTCCTCGTTGGCCACGCCGTCCCGGTTGCGGTCCTCGTCGCCGTCGAGGATTCCGTCGCCATCGGTGTCGGCAACGTCGACCTTGGTACGGGTATTGCGCTCGTCGCCGTCATCCTGGCCGTCGTTGTCGGTATCCTCGTCGCGCGGGTCGCCGTGCAGCTTGTACTCCAGCACGTTGGGCAGCCGGTCGTGGTCCAGGTCCCGCCGCGCGTCGGCCTTGCTGCGCGGGTTCAGCTTGTGCTTGATTTCCCAGCTGTTCGGGATGCCGTCCCGGTCGGAGTCGCGCGGCGCGGCGTGGGGATGGGCATGGGCCGGAACGGCGAACGCGGCGCCGGCCGCGACCGCCAGCGCGGCGGTCGCCGCGAGCTTGAAGAAGCGCATCTTGCCTCCTGAAATCGGGGTATCTGTCGTAATTGAGCCGCAGGGGAACCATGGCGTGTCTCCGCAGTAGTACTCAGAGTGAAGAAGGCTGAGTGCAGGACGAGCGCGGCTTCGGTGCTGCCCGGTTGCGGGACAGCACACCGAGTGCGGTCACCGCACTCCGCTGGGGCCCGGGCTCCGGTCTCGGAACGGTGTCCAGCACGCGAACACTCGCCCCGCCGGCGGAGCCGCAGCACCGGTTGCGTACTAGCCTCGAATGCGTGAATCGACGCGCGAAGATCGTATGCACTCTCGGACCGGCGACCGCAACGCCGGAGCGGGTACGGGGACTGGTCGACGCCGGGATGGACATCGCCCGGCTCAACTTCAGCCACGGCACCCACGAAGACCACCGCAAGGTGTACGACATGGTCCGCACCGCCGCCGACGAGAGCGGCCGGGCGGTGGGCATCCTGGCCGACCTGCAGGGACCCAAGATCCGGCTGGGGCGGTTCGCCGACGGGCCGGTCGAATGGCGTACCGGCGACCACGTGGTGCTCACGGCCGACCAGGTCGAGGGCACCGCGGAGCGGGTGTCGGTGACGTACCCGATGCTCCCGGCGGAGGTGAAGCCAGGCGACCGGCTGCTGGTCGACGACGGCCGGCTCGCGCTGGAGGTGGCCGGGGTCGACGGACCGGACGTACGGTGCCTGGTGGTCGAGGGCGGCCAGGTGTCCAACCACAAGGGACTGTCGCTGCCGAACGTCGCGATCAGCGTCCCGGCGCTGTCGGAGAAGGACGCCGCGGACCTGAGGTTCGCGCTCGGGTTGCGGGTCGACCTCGTGGCACTGTCGTTCGTACGGTCCCCCGACGACGTGAAGCCGGTGCACGCGATCATGGTCGAGGCGGGGCTGCGGCTGCCCGTACTCGCGAAGATCGAAAAACCGGAAGCGGTCGCCAGGCTGGAGCAGATCGTCAATGCGTTCGACGGCATGATGGTCGCCCGGGGCGACCTGGGCGTGGAGCTGCCGCTGGAGCAGGTGCCGCTGGTGCAGAAGCGCGCGGTGCAGTTGGGCCGGGAGAACGCCAAGCCGGTGATCGTGGCGACCCAGATGCTCGACTCGATGATCGAGAACTCCCGGCCGACCCGCGCCGAGGCGTCGGACGTGGCCAACGCGGTGCTGGACGGCGCCGACGCGGTGATGCTCTCCGGCGAGACCTCGGTGGGCCGCTATCCGGTGCTGACCGTACGCACCATGGCGAAGATCGTGGAGTCCACCGAGAACGGCCCGTTCCGGGTGCCGCCGCTGCAGCACGACCCGGCCACCACCGGCGGCGCGATCACCTGGGCAGCGGCCCGGGTCGCGTCGGCGATCGGTGCGAAGGCGCTGGTCGCGTTCAGCCAGACCGGCGACACGGTACGCCGACTCGCCCGGCTGCACTGCGACCTGCCACTGCTCGCGTTCACCCCCGAGCAGGCGGCCCGCAGCCAACTGGCGCTCAGCTGGGGCGTCGAGACATTCCTGGTGCCGTTCGTACACCACACCGACGAGATGTTCGCCCAGGTCGAACAGTCCCTGTTGGAGCACGGCCGGGGCGAGATCGGCGACCTGGTGGTGATCGTCGCGGGGAGCCCGCCCGGCACCCCGGGCTCCAGCAACACGATCCGGGTCCACCGGCTCGGCTCCTTCACCCAGAAACCGCGGTGATCCACCCGGCACCGCGGTGAGCGCCACAACCGCCACCACGACCGGCATCGGGCGCTTCGTGCTGGAATGAGGCATGACGTTTGCCGAAAGCGGCCTGACGGGGCAACCCGCGGTGTACGAGTTGCTGCAGATGCTGGACCTGGAGGAGATCGACGACAGCCTCTACCGCGGTCGCAGCCCGGACATCGGCCCGCAGCGGGTGTACGGCGGCCTGGTCGCCGGGCAGGCCCTGGTCGCCGCCGGCCGCAGTGTCGACCCGGAGCGCACGGTCCACTCGCTGCACGGCTACTTCGTACGCCCGGGAGCCCGCGGCACGCCGATCGTCTACGACGTGGAGAACATCCGCGACGGCCGTTCCTTCTCGGTACGCCGTACGGTCGCGCGGCAGCACGGCAAGCCGATCTTCTTCATGTCCGCCTCGTTCCACCGCCCTGAGGAAGGACTGGAACACGCCTCCGAGGTGCCGCCTGGCGTACCGCCGCCGGAGCAGGTGCCCACGATGACCGACCGGCTGGCACGGTATCCCGAGCGGCTCGGCTTCTGGGCCGAGGTGCCCCGCCCGATCGACGTACGGTACGTCGGCGAACCGGGCTGGGTACGCAGCGGCGACCGTCCCCGGCAACCCGAACAGCGGGTCTGGATGCGGTTCGACGGCAAGCTGCCCGACGACCCGCTGATCCACGCCTGCGCCCTCACGTACGCCTCCGACCTGACGCTGCTCGACGCGGTGCTCTCCGTGCACGGCGAGGTGTGGGGCCCGGGCGGCTTCGCCGGTGCGAGTCTCGATCATGCGCTGTGGTTTCACCGTCCCTTCCGCGCCGACGAATGGTTCCTGTACGACTGCGCCAGCCCGTCCGCGTCCGGCGGTCGCGGGCTGGCCAAGGGCCAGATGTTCGACGCCACCGGCCGCCACATCGCCAGTGCGGTGCAGGAGGGCCTGTTGCGCCGCGTGGAGCGTTGAGGAGGGGAGTCGGCGGAGCGGACCGGGCGGGTGCTGCGAGAATTGATCTGTGCGGTTATCTGCCCGAGTTGATTACGCGCTGCGAGCGGCGGCGGAGCTCGCCTCGTCCGGCGACCGGCCGTTGACCTCCGAGAAGCTGGCCAGGGCGCAGCAGATCCCGCCCAAGTTCCTGGAGAGCATCCTGCTGCAGCTGCGGCGCGGTGGCGTGGTGAACAGCCAGCGCGGCCCCGAGGGCGGCTACTGGCTGGCCCGCCCGCCGGAGGAGATCAGCCTCGCGGAGATCATCCGGGTGATCGACGGCCCGCTGGCCAACGTACGGGGGCAGCGTCCGGAGCAGCTCGGTTACCACGGCGCGGCGCGGGCGCTGCAGGACGTGTGGGTGGCGCTGCGGGCCAGCGAGCGGGCGATCCTGGACCTGGTGACCCTCGCCGACGTGGCCACCGGCAAGCTGCCCGAGACGATCCGGGTCCTCACCTCCGACCCCGCCGCCTGGGTGCCACGGGTCTGAGGCGCCGATCACACACCTTCCCTCCCACATTGCGGGCGACTTGTTGATTAAGTCGATCGGTTCAGTAGACAATTGCCGGCATGCGCAGGCTTCTGGTGCTCGCCCTGGTCGGACTGGCCGCACAGCTGGTGGACGGCAGTCTTGGCATGGCGTACGGGGTCACGTCAACGACGCTGCTGCTCACCGCCGGGCTCGCCCCGGTGGTGGCCTCCGCGTCGGTGCACCTGTCGGAGGTCGGCACATCGCTCGCCTCCGGGGTGGCGCACTGGCGGTTCGGCAACGTGGACTGGCGGGTGGTCGGCCGGATCGCGGTGCCGGGGGCGGTCGGCGCGTTCGCGGGCGCCACGGTGCTCGGCATGCTCTCCACCGACGTCGCCAAGCCGTGGACCGCGGGCATCCTGGCGGTGCTCGGGGCGTACCTGCTGGTCCGGTTCGCGTACCGGGCGCCGACGGTTGACCCGGCGAAGCCGCCGTTGCGGTCGAGGTTCCTGGCGCTGCTCGGCATCGTCGCCGGCTTCGTCGACGCCACCGGTGGCGGCGGCTGGGGCCCGGTCGCCACGCCCGCGCTGCTGTCCTCCGGCCGGCTGGAGCCCCGCAGGGTGGTCGGCTCGGTCGACACCAGCGAGTTCCTGGTGGCGGTCGCCGCCAGCGCCGGTTTCCTGATCGCCCTCGGCACCAGCGGTGTGCAGTGGCCGGTGGTCGCCGCGATGCTGGCCGGCGGTCTGGTCGCCGCCCCGATCGCCGCTTTTCTGGTACGGGTGCTGCCCAGCGTCCTGCTCGGAGCCGGCGTCGGCGGCATGATCCTGCTGACCAACGCGCGTACGGTGCTCACCGGGCTCGGGCTGGACGGCGACGCCCGTTCGGTGGCGTACACCCTGATCGTGCTGGCGTGGGCAGGGGCGGTGAGTCTGGCGGCGCGGACCGTGCTGAGTGACCGCCGGGCCGCCCGGGCTGGCGCCGCCACATCCGCCCGGGTCCGGGAGCCCGCGATCGAGGCCGCCTAGAGTTCTTCGGCGACCTGCTGGATCTGTGACCACGCCGCCTCGACGTGGCGGCGCTCGGTCGACGGAGCGCCGATCGCCAGCCGCAGCACGTACCGGTCGCGCACCTTGGTGTGGGTGAGGTAGAGCCGGCCGGACTCGTTCAACCTGCGCATCAGTTCCGCGTTGCGCGCGTCGGTGGTCGCCGCCGCCTCGCCGGTACGCGGTCCGAGCCGGAAACAGACCAGCGAGAACGGGTACGGCGCGACGATCTCGAACCGCTCGTCGTCGCGTACCCGGTCGGCGAACTCCCGAGCCAGGCCGACGCCGTGGCGGATGTGCGCCTGCAGGCCCTCGGCGCCGTACCAGCGCATCACGAACCACAGCTTCAGCGCCCGGATCCGGCGACCCAGCGGCACCTGCCAGTCCCGGTAGTCGATCACCGCGCCCGACTCGGTCGCCGCGTTGCGCAGATACTCCGGAAGCACGGACAACGCCTGGATCAGCTCGGCCCGGTCGGCCACCCAGAACGCGTCGCAGTCGAAGCCGGTCAGCAGCCACTTGTGCGGGTCGAAGCAGTAGCTGTCGGCGTACTCGACCCCGGCGTGGCTGTCCCGCAGCTCCGGGCAGACCGCCGCCGACCCCGCGTACGCGGCGTCCACGTGCAGCCAGACGCCGTATTCGCGGCAGATCTCGCCGATCTCCGGCACCGGGTCGACCGCGGTGGTCGAGGTGGTGCCGATGGTCGCCACCACCAGCGCCGGGGTCGCACCGGCCGCCCGGTCGGCCTCGATCAGCTCCCGCAGCGCGTCGGGGCGCATCGCGACCGTCTCGGCAGCCACCGGCACCAGCCGTACGTTCCCGTCGCCGATGCCGGCGATACGGGCCGCCTTCCCGATCGAGGAGTGGCCCTGGGTTGAGGTGTAGACCGTGTACCGGCGCTGCACCCCGTGGTGTCCCCAGCTGCCGCCGCTGGCCCGGTGCAGCGCCGCCAGCGTGGCGACCAGCGTCGCGGACGACGCGGAGTCCTGGATCACGCCGCCGCCGGAGGAGTCGGAGCGGAACCGCTTCGGCAGGCCGAGCAGCTCGACCAGCCAGTCCATCATCACGGTCTCCAGCTCGGTGCACGCCGGGCTGGTCGCCCACAACATCCCCTGCACGCCGAGCCCGGCGCAGATCAGGTCGGCGAGCACCGACGGGCCCGACGTGTTCGCCGGGAAATAGCCGAAGTACGACGGGTGCTGCCAGTGGGTGACCCCGGGCAGCACCACCGGGGCCAGGTCGGCGAGCAGCCGCTCGAACGGCTCTCCGGCGGCCGGGGGAGACGGCGGCAGCCGCTCGGTGACCTCGCCCGGGGACACCTGGCTCAGTACGGGATACCGCTCGATATCCGCCCAGTAGTCCGCCACCCAGTCGACGGCGGCGTGGCCGTACCGGCGGAACTCCTCGGGAGTCATGTGGCCTGTCATGCGGCAAACCTAGACCGGTCGCGGCGACTGTGATCCGGTGCTACGTTCATCATTACGCGGCGTGCTTGACCGCGTACCGCTTGTCCTTCCCCCGTGCGTGGGCCGGCCGTACGGCCGGTGACGAGGGAGGCCTGGATGCGTACGTACGAAGTCGTGGCACGAGTCGGCGCCGAGGCGCCGGCCTGGTCACTGGTGAACGACCCCGCAGCGTGGCGGGATTTCGTCTCGGAGCTGGTGGACCGCCACCACCGGATCGTTGCGCCGGGTGCGGTGGCCGACCAGTGTTCCTGCGGACGGCCGTTCATGCTCTGCCCGATCGCGCCGCTCACGGACGCGATGGTGGAACACGGTCCGAGAGCCGGGGAGGTGGGACGCGAATGACCAAGCAGTACGACATCGCCGAGATCCAGCGACTCGTCGACGACCTGGTGTCCGTGGCCGACACGCTCGTCCGTACGCCCGACGGAACGCCCCCGTCGCCCGGGCTGGCCCGGCTGTACGCCGACGTCGAGTTGCTCGCCGCCGCGGTCCACGAGCCATCGCCGACGAGACTGGGGACTCGATCGCCCGCTCCTCGCCAGCGTGACGCCTTCCCGCGTCACGGTCCGGCGCCCGACTACTGGTTCGGTTGACGGTACGCAGTGCGGCGCGGCCGCGCTGTCCGCTCGGATGCGATCTTGGTGCCGGGAGCGGGACTTGAACCCGCACGCCCTCTCGGGCAGAGGTTTTTGAGACCTCCGTGTCTGCCGCTTCCACCATCCCGGCGAGCGGGCTCTAGCGTACCCATTACGCTTCTGCACGTCGGCACCGTGATGCCGGCGTGCCGTGGAGTGAGTCGGGGACCGGGCCCAGGAGGTGTTGGTGGCGACCGAGGGACAGCCCCGCCGCGTTCTCATCGCGGAGGACGAGGCACTGATCCGCCTTGATCTTGCCGAGATGCTGGCGGAGGAGGGGTACGTCGTAGTTGGCGAGGCCGGCGACGGCGAGACAGCGGTGCGCCTCGCCGAGGAGTCCAAGCCGGACCTGGTGATTCTCGACATCAAGATGCCGATCATGGACGGTATCGCGGCCGCGGAGCTGATCGCCGGCAGCCGGTTGGCGCCGGTGGTGATCCTGACCGCGTTCAGCCAGCGGGATCTGGTGGAACGGGCGCGCGCGGCGGGCGCGATGGCGTACCTGGTCAAGCCGTTCCAGAAGAGCGACCTGGTGCCGGCAATCGAAATCGCGATGTCGCGTTTCGCCGAGCTGGCCGCGCTGGAGGCCGAGGTGGCGAGCCTCGGCGACCGGTTGGAAACCCGAAAGGCGGTAGAACGTGCCAAGGGCATTCTGATGTCCGATTACGGCATGTCAGAACCCGAAGCTTTCCGGTGGATCCAGCGGAACGCTATGGACCATCGCATGACTATGCGTGATGTGGCCGAAAAGATCGTTGTTGAGGGCCCGCGCTCGGAACGGCCCCCGACCGATAGCGGCGGCGCAGCTAAATAACAGTTCGATCTCACGGTCAGGTCGGTACTCGCGGTGGTTACAGGAGGAGTAAAAGGTCGGGTAGTGTCCCGCGCCACAGGCTGCGAAGTTGGGCCGACCGGTTGGTGCTCGCTCGGACCCGTTCGAACACGCAGTTGAAGGCGCGCCAGAGTTCCATCGTATGGAGGAGGCAGAGAGCCTTGAAGCGAAACACAATACGGGTGATCGGCGGCGTCGCGCTGTCGCTGGCACTCGCCGCGGCAATGACTGCTTGCGGCACTGCAAAACCAGGCGCCGAGGGTGGCGCCAAGTGCAAGGGCAAGATCGGATTCTTCGGGGCGCTCAGTGGTGGCAACGCGAGTGTCGTGCTCCCGTCCCGGGACGGCGCCAAGCTCGCGTTCAAGCAGTTCAAGGAGAAGAACAAGGACTGCAAGGACGTCAAGATGGTCGAGTTCGACACCGAGGGTGACCCCGCCAAGGCCTCCCCGGTGGCTTCCAAGATCGCATCGGACAAGACCTTCATCGGCACCATCGGTGGGGCGTTCTCGGGTGAGACCCGGGCGACCAAGAAGACGTTCGACGAGGCCGGCGTGACGATGGTCAGCGCCTCGGCGACGGCGACCGACCTGACCGCACAGGACCCGGCGAAGGTGTTCCACCGGGTGGTCGGCCACGACGAGTTCCAGGGCGCGGCGGTCGGTAAGTACCTGGTCGAGGTCCTGAAGGCGAAGAAGGCCTTCGTGGTCGACGACGGCACCACGTACGGCAAGCCGCTCGCCGACAAGGTGGTGGAGACCGCTGGCAGCGCGGTCGCCTCACGTGACCACGTGCAGGAGAAGCAGACAGACTTCGCCTCCACCGTGGCCAAGGTCAAGAATGCCAAGGCCGATGCGGTGTTCTACGCCGGCTACGCCAACGAGGCCGGTCCGTTCCTGAAGCAGCTGCGCGGCGCCGGTCTGAAGATCCCGTTCGTCGGTGGTGACGGTCTGTACGGTGCCGACTTCCCGGAGGCGGCTGGCTCGCAGTCCGAGGGCGCGATCATCACCTGCCCGTGCCTGCCGGCCGAGAAGGCCAGCGGCAGCTTCGCCGAGGACTTCAAGGCCGAGTACGGCGAAGACCCGGGCGCGTACGCGGCTGAGGGCTACGATGCGGCCAACGTCTTCCTCGACGGCATCAAGGCCGGCAAGACCACGCGCGAGTCGCTGCTGAAGTACGTCGACTCGTACGACAAGGCCGGCGTCACCAAGCACATCAAGTTCGACGACAAGGGTGACGTCGACGAGGCCAACGTGGTGATCTGGGCGTACAAGATCGAGGGCGGGAAGCTGGTCCCTGACCAGGAGATCTCCCTCAAGTAAGTGATCGAACGACAGAATCGGTGCGGCCGGGGGCTTGCGTTCCCGGCCGCACCGCCTGCGATGGAGCTCCCGTGAATTGGCAGAACCTTTTCGAGCACCTAGGCGACCAGACCGTCAACGGTCTGTCCAAGGGATCGATTTACGCACTCGTGGCGCTGGGTTACACCCTCGTCTACGGCGTACTGAAACTCATCAACTTTGCGCACTCGGAAGTCTTCATGGTGGGCACCTGGACGGTGCTCGGCGTGTATTCCGTACTCGGCGCAACCGAATCGGACGCTGGCTCCGCCGTCGTCCTGGTCTTCCTGCTGGCTGCGGTGATCGCAGCGGCGCTGGCGTCCGGAAGTGTCGCCCTGGTGATCGAACGGATCGCGTACCGGCCGCTGCGGCGGCGTAACGCCCCCAGTCTGATCTTCCTGATCACCGCCATCGGGTTCTCATTGGCGCTGATGGAGGTCTTCGGCTTCGTACTGCGGAAGTTCTTCGGGCGCCCGTTCGGACGCGGAACGGTCGACATGCCGACCCTGGTCAACCGGTCGGAGTGGATACACCTCGGCGGCACCACCATCACCAATATCGACGTGATCGTGATCGCCGCGGCGCTGGCGATGATGATCGGCCTGGACCAGTTCATCAACCAGACCCGGCTGGGGCGTGGCGTACGCGCCGTGGCCCAGGACCCGGACACGGCAGCGCTGATGGGCATCGACAAGGACCGGGTCATCATGTTGATCTTCGTGTTGGGCGGTGGCCTTGCCGGTGTGGCGGCGCTGCTGTTCACCATGAAGTTCTCCATCACGAAGTTCGACATCGGCTTCGTGCTCGGCCTGAAGGCGTTCACCGCCGCGGTGCTCGGCGGCATCGGCAACATCCGCGGTGCTCTGGTCGGTGGTCTCGTGCTCGGCGTGGTCGAGGTGTACTCGTCCGCGCTGATCAGCTCCAACTGGGAGGACGTCACGGCCTTCATCGTCCTGGTGGTCGTGCTGATGTTCCGGCCCACCGGAATTCTGGGTGAGTCGCTCGGGAAGGCGCGCGTGTGATGACGAGCAGAGTTCGCGACCTCGACGATGCACGAGCTCGCTACATGCGCGAGATGCGCAGCCGATGGAGCGCTATGCCGGTGTGGTGGCGGCGTGCCGGCTTCGTGGCGCTGGTGGTGTTCCTGTTCTACCTGCCGTGGGTGAACCAGTACCCGTTGGCGTACCTCCGTACCGACATCGTCGAGGAGGGCTCGGACTGGTCGAGCACGCTGTTCACCATCTCCGTCTACGTGATCGTCGCGATGGGTCTGAACATCGTGATCGGGCTGGCCGGCCTGCTCGACCTCGGCTATGTCGGCTTCTTCGCGGTCGGCGCGTACTCGGTGGCGCTGTTCGGTTCGCCCTCCTCGCCCGTGACGCATTGGATTCAGAAGGAGTACAACCTGCCCCAGGAGTGGGCGGTCAGCTGGGCGGTCTGCGTACCCATCGCGATGACACTCACGATGATTTCCGGAGTGATCCTGGGATGGCCGACGCTTCGGCTGCGCGGCGACTACCTGGCGATCGTCACGCTCGGCTTCGGTGAGATCATCCGGATCATCGCGCGGAACTCGGAATTCACGGGCGGGCCGACCGGCGTTCCCAACATCCCGGGTCCCCCTGGCACGTTGCCGGGCGGCAAGCATCTGTTCGGGGTGGTGGACATCTACTGGTGGTACTACCTGGTCCTGGTGTTCCTACTGATCTTCGTATTCCTGGTGCGCCGACTGGAGAACAGTCGGGTGGGTCGCGCGTGGGTGGCGATCCGGGAGGACGAGGACGCCGCGGAGGTCATGGGGGTGCCGGCCTTCAAGTTCAAGCTCTGGGCCTTCGCGATGGGCGCCGCGCTCGGCGGGTTCTCCGGCTTGATGTTCGCCAGCCGGCAGACCTTCATCGATCCGGGAAACTTCCTGCTGAACCTCTCCATCCTGTTCGTGGCGAGTGTGGTGCTCGGCGGCTCCGGCAACCTGCTCGGGGTCACCTTCGGTGCGATCCTCTTGTGGTATCTGCCTGAGCGTTTCCGAGGCTTCCAGGACTGGCGACCCTTCATGTTCGCGGTGGCGCTGATCGTGGTCATGATCCTGCGGCCGCAGGGACTGATCCCGAGTCGTCGCCGGGTCCGTGAGTTCGCCGATCGGAAGAAGCAAGCGGAGGAGGTGACGGTAAGTGCCTGAGCTGTCTGACACCACAATCACGGATGACCGTCGGGCGCTTCTGCAGGTGCAGGACGTCACGCTGAGATTCGGCGGCGTGGTGGCGCTCGACAACGTCAACTTCACCCTCTACCAGGGCGAGATCCTCGGTCTGATCGGCCCCAACGGGGCGGGCAAGACCACCTGCTTCAACGCCATGACGGGGGTCTACCGGCCGACCTCCGGCGAGATCCGGTTCGACGGTGTCTCGGTAACCGGGCGCAAGAAGTACCAGATCACCCGGATGGGCATCGCCCGTACGTTCCAGAACATCCGGTTGTTCCCCGAGATGACCGCGCTCGAGAACGTCATGGTGGGGACCGACTCGCGGCACAAGACGAGTGTGGTCGGCGCACTGTTCCGGCTGTACCGGGTCCGTGCCAGCGAGGACGAGCTGCCGGAGGTGACCGCCTCGGGCGGTCCCGTCCGGTTCTGGCAAGAGCTCCGTCGCGCCGGCGCCAAGGCGTTCGGCATCTCGCGTCACACGCTCGAGGAGCGGGCCGGCTACGAGAAGGGGATGGAGCTGCTGCGGTTCGTCGGCGTAGCCGACCGGGCCAACGAGGTGGCCCGTAACCTGCCGTACGGGTATCAGCGGCGGCTGGAGATCGCGCGCGCGTTGGCGACCGAGCCGAAGTTGATCTGCCTGGACGAGCCTGCGGCGGGCTTCAACCCGGTGGAGAAGGAGAATCTGCTCAAGCTGATCAAGCAGATTCGGGACCGGGGCTACACCGTGCTGCTCATCGAGCACGACATGCGGCTGGTCATGGGTGTCACCGACCGGATCGTGGTTTTGGAGTTCGGCAAGAAGATCGCCGAGGGATCGCCGGCCGAGGTGGCCCACGATCCCAAGGTGATCGCCGCGTACCTGGGGGTGCCCGAAGATGCTGCTTGAACTGACCGATGTGCACCTGTCGTACGGCAGGATCGAGGCGTTGCACGGCATCAACCTGCAGGTGGACGACGGCGAGATCGTGGCGCTGATCGGCGCGAACGGCGCCGGGAAGACATCCACGATGCGCGCCATCTCCGGGCTGCACGCGGTGGCCGGCGGGAACATCAAGTTCGCCGGCGAGGACATCACCAGGCTGCGGGCCGACCAACGCGTACGCAAGGGGATGTGCCTGTCGCCCGAAGGCCGCCAGATCTTCCCCGGAATGACCGTGACCGAGAACCTCGACATGGGCGCCTACACCCGTACCGACAAGGCGGCCAGTGCCAAGGACCGGGACCGGGTGTTCTCGCTGTTTCCGCGGCTCGCCGAGCGGCGTCGCCAGGCGGGGGGCACGCTGTCCGGAGGGGAGCAGCAGATGTTGGCGATCGGGCGTGCTCTGATGGCACGGCCGAAGCTGCTGCTGCTCGACGAGCCCTCGATGGGTCTCGCGCCGATGCTGATCCAGCAGATCTTCTCCACCATCGAGGAGATCGTCGAACAGGGCACCCCGATCCTGGTGGTGGAGCAGAACGCCCAGCAGGCGCTGTCCCGCGCGCACCGGGCGTACGTCATGGAGACCGGCCGGATCGTCAGCAGTGGCACCGGCCAGGAGTTGCTGCACGACCCGAGCGTGCGGGAGGCGTACCTCGGGGTCGCCTGAGCCGCTGTACGATCGCTGATTCCCGCCCCCTGGCAGGCGCGCCCCGTGCGCGGATTGTCAGGGGGCGAGACTAGGGTCGACGCGTGACGGATTCCACCGCGACGGCCTCGAGCTCGGCGGCCACGAGACTGCTGCTGCTCGACGGACACTCCCTTGCGTACCGAGCGTTCTTCGCCCTTCCGGTGGAGAACTTCTCCACCTCCACCGGCCAGCCGACGAACGCCGTGTACGGCTTCACGTCGATGCTGATCAACATGCTGCGCGACGAGCAGCCGACCCACATCGCGGTGGCGTTCGACGTGTCACGGCGCTCCTTCCGTACCGAGCAGTACGCCGCCTACAAGGCAGGCCGTTCGGAGACCCCGACGGACTTCAAGGGCCAGGTCAGCCTGATCCAGGAGGTGCTCGCGGCGCTCCGGATCCCCACCGTGAGCCTCGAGGGGTACGAGGCCGACGACGTGATCGCGACCCTGACCGAGCAGGCGCGGTCCACCGGCGCACAGGTGCTGATCTCGACCGGCGACCGGGACGCCTTCCAGCTCATCGACGACCTGGTCACCGTGCTCTATCCGAAGCGCGGCGTCTCGGAGATCACCCGGATGACCCCGGCCGAGGTGATGGAGCGCTACGGCGTACCGCCGGAGCGGTACTGCGACCTCGCCGCGCTGGTCGGCGACAAGTCCGACAACCTGGAAGGCGTCCCCGGTGTCGGCGCCAAGACCGCGGCGAAGTGGATCAGTGCGTACGGCTCACTGGAGGGGCTGGTGGCGCATGTCGACGAGGTCAAGGGGAAGGCCGGCGAGAGCCTCCGTGCGCACCTCGCGGACGTGATGCGAAATTCCCAACTCAACTGTCTGGTACGAGATCTCGAGCTGCCGCTCAGCCCGGTGGACCTGCAGTGGCCCGGCTGGGATCGCGAAGAAGTGCACCGGGTGTTCGACACGCTGCAGTTCCGGGTGCTGCGGGACCGGCTCTACCAGTACCTCGAGCCGGTGGCGCCAGAGGCGGAGTCCGGCTTCGACATCGCCGGCACCGTGCTGGGCTCGGGCCAGGTCGCGGGCTGGCTCGCCGAGCACGTGGTGTCCGGGCAGCGGACCGGGCTGGCGGTGACCGGAAGCTTCGGGCGGGGCACCGGCGACGTCGCCGCGGTGGCGATCGCCAGCGGCGCCGGGCCGGCCGCGTGGTTGGCGCCGGAGCGGCTCGACGAGTCCGATGACCGGGCGTTCGGGGAGTTCCTCGCCGATCCGCAGCGGCCGAAGGTGATCCACGACGCGAAGCAGGCGATGCTCGGCCTGGCCGCGCACGGCTGGCAGCTTGCCGGCCTGGACTTCGACACCTCGCTCGGTGCGTACCTGGTACGCCCGGACCAGCGCTCGTACGACCTGGCGGATCTCGCGCTGCGGCATCTGCACCGGGAGTTGCGGCTCGACGAGGCCGACAACGGGCAGCTCACCCTCGACGGCCTCGACGGACAGCTCGGCGAGGAGGGTGTCGAGCACCAGTTGATGCTGCAGGCCAGGGCGACCCTCGACCTGGCCGAGGCGCTGGAGGCCGAGCTCGAACAGCGGGGCGGCACCAGACTGCTGCGCGAGGTGGAGCTGCCGCTGATCGACGTACTCGGCCGGATGGAGCAGATCGGCATCGCCGCCGACGTCGACTACCTGACCGATCTGGAGGCGCACTTCGCGGGCGAGGTCAAGGCGGCGGCGCAGGCGGCGTACGAGGTGGTGGGTCGGGAGTTCAACCTGGGCTCGCCGAAGCAGCTGCAGCAGGTGCTGTTCGACGAGTTGGAGCTGCCGAAGACGAAGCGGATCAAGACCGGCTACACCACGGACGCCGACGCGCTGCAGAACCTGTACGTGTCGACCGGCCATCCGGTGTTGGAGCACCTGCTGCGGCACCGCGACGTGGCGAAGCTGAAGTCCACTGTGGACGGTCTGCTGAAGTCGGTGAGTCCGGACGGCCGGATCCACACCACCTTCTACCAGACGGTCGCCGCGACCGGGCGGCTGTCCTCGACCGATCCGAACCTGCAGAACGTCCCGATCCGTACGGAGGAGGGGCGGCGGATCAGGCGGGCCTTCGTGGTGGGGGAGGGGTACGACTGCCTGCTCACCGCCGACTACAGCCAGATCGAGATGCGGATCATGGCGGACCTGTCCGTCGACGCCGGGATCATCGAGGCGTTCAACTCGGGTTTCGACTTCCACGCCACCACCGCGGCGAAGGTGTTCAGCGTGCCCGCCGAAGAGGTGACCGGCGAGCAGCGGCGCCGGATCAAGGCGATGAACTACGGCCTCGCCTACGGACTGTCGGCGTACGGGCTGTCGAATCAGCTGGGCATCTCGCCGGACGAGGCCCGGGTTCTGATGGAGGAGTACTTCGAGCGGTTCGGCGGCGTACGGGACTACCTTCGGGCGATCGTGGCGCAGGCGCGGCAGGACGGCTACACCGAGACGATCATGGGGCGCCGGCGGTATCTTCCCGACCTGGTCAGCGACAATCGGCAACGCCGCGAGATGGCCGAGCGGATGGCGCTCAACGCCCCGATCCAGGGCTCGGCGGCGGACATCATCAAGGTGGCGATGCTGCGGGTCGACCGGGCGTTGCGTACCGAGGGGCTGCGCTCCCGGATGCTGCTGCAGGTGCACGACGAGTTGGTGTTCGAGGTGGTGGACAGCGAGCGCGCCACGGTCGAGGCGCTGGTCAGACGCGAGATGGGCGGTGCCCAGCAGCTGTCCGTGCCGCTGGAGGTGTCGATCGGCGTAGGCCGCGACTGGGACGCCGCCGGTCACTGACCCCGTGCCGCCCGCGTCCAGATCGAGCAGACCGGTTGAAGGTCGACTTCGCGCTGGGCTCGGCTCCGTCGGCGAACCCGTACGCGACATACTGGTGCAAGTCGACGGGAGGTGAGGCGGATGCTGGGCGATCTGCTGGGCGTGGCGGCTCGGGCCGCCGAGCTGGCGCGCCAGGTGCCCGGCGTACGGGAGACCACCGAACTGGCCCGTCAGGTTCCCGGCGTACGCGAGGCGGAGCGGGTGGTGGAGCAGGTGCAGCGCGGCGCCATCCGGGAAATGCGCGAACTGCTCGACCAGCTCGACGGAGACACCGCGCGCCCGGCGATCGAAGGCGACACGCTGCCGCATCAGCTGTCAGGCGTACCGGTGGGGTCGGGTCGGTCGTCGGGCGACGAGTACGTGGCCGTGCCGCACCGTACCCGGTCGCCGAACGAGGCGGGGGCGTTGCTCACCGATCTGCTGGACCGCTCGCTGGACCAGAACAAGAGCCAGGCACGGCAGGCCCTTTACCAGAGGACGCTGCGCCAGCTCGTCCCCGACGAGGCCCGGATCCTCGCGGCGCTGTCGGACGGCTCCGCGTACCCGATGGTCGATCTTGTGGTGCGCAACGCCGTGGGCGCGGTACGCCACCGCGTGCTGGAGTACGTCTCCACCGTCGGCCGTTCGGCGGGCGTGGCGTTGCCCGACGAGGTGCCGGTCTACGTCGGTCACCTGCGCTCCCTCGGCCTGATCGACATCGGCCCCGAGGACCCGGCCCTGGCCGACCGGTACGAAGTGCTGATGACCGAAGAGGTAATCCGCCGGGCCCAGTCCGATGCCCGGAACACGCTGCGGGCGATCCGGGGCACGCTGCGACTGTCGGCGCTGGGCTGGGCGCTGTGGCGGGAGTGCATGCCCGAGGAGGAAGATCCGGCCGCGATGATTGCGCCGGGCCGGGAAGAGACGGTAGACACGCCGTAACTGGCTGCGGCATCCGGATGGAGATGCCCCGGATTGCCGGGCCCAGGAGGTTGCGGATGTCAGTCGACGCGATCCTCACCGACCAGCAGGACCGCTACCTCTACCTGTCGATGCCGGTGGTCGCGGCCCTGATCGGGTACGTCACCAAGCTGCTCGCGATCCGGATGATCCTGATCACGGTCGGCGCCGTACCGGGGTTCCTGGTCGGTGAGCTGCAGGTGTTCCGGATCACCCACTGACGCGGTACTGGCCGAAGCCCGTAAGCCGCGAAGCCCCAGTCAGGCTGGTTTCTCGCTGACGAAGATCGCCGTGCCCGGGAAGATCCGGCCCCGCAGCGGGCTCCACTGGCCCCAGATCCGGTCGTGCCCTTCGGGCCACTCGGGTTCCACGATGTCGCGGATGACGAAGCCGGCGGCGACCAGTTCGCGCACCCGGTCGCCGAGCGTACGGTGGTGCTCCACGTACGTCGGAACGCCGCTGGAGTCGGTCTCCACGTACGGGCGCCGGTCGAAGTACGAGTGCGTGGCGACCAGCCCGCGCTCGCCCGGATCGTCGAGGAAGATCCAGCGCATCGGATGGGTGACCGCGAACACCCAGCGGCCGCCGGGGCGCAGCACCCGGAACACCTCGCGCATCACCCGTGCGGGGTCGGCGACGAACGGCACCGCGCCGAACGCGCTGCACGCGAGGTCGAACGCGGCGTCGCCGAACGGCAACGACTCGGCATCGGCCTGCACCAGCGCCGGGTGCACCCCGGTACGGATCGAGGCCTGTCGGGCATGGCCCAGCATTCCGGCCGACAGGTCGAGCCCAACGGCGTACGCCCCCTGGCCGATCAGCCATCGGCTGCACGACGCCGCCCCGCAGCCCACTTCGAGAATCCGCCGTCCGGCGAGGTCCCCCAGCAGGCGGGCGTCGAGTTCGCGTACCCCCTCGGGGCACCAGACGAAGTCGGCGTCGCCGAGGAAATCACCGTGTTCGTCGTGGTACGCGCCCGCGTCGGCGTCCCACCACCGGCGGGAGGCCCGCTGGCTCTCCAGACTGCCCATCGGCGTACGGCCGACCCGTTGCGACATGCGGCTCACCGTACGCAGGCTTCTGTAAGAAACGGAGCGCAACCACGCAGCAGCTTGCAATCGAACACGCTAGGTGGGGTGGGGTTGGACCTTGTGGTATTACGCACGGTACGCTTGGCGGCGCGCTTGGCCTGCGTATCACGGCAGGGGTGGGTGCGCGTCGTCGCGTCAGCGATCTCGTATCAGTTCGGAAATGTTCTGGTGCTTTTCATTGTGCGGCGGAAGGCCCAGTGCGAGAACCGACCCGACAACCACCAACCGGAGCAACTGCCCACATGACGAGCAGCATCGAGGCCACCTCGAGCGTAGCCGCGGCCTCCAAGGACAGCGGCAACATGGTAGCCGTCGACGACATCGGCTCTGAGGAAGCGTTCCTCGCCGCGATCGACGAGACCATCAAGTACTTCAATGACGGCGACATTGTCGAAGGCACCGTCGTCAAGGTCGACCGGGACGAGGTCCTGCTCGACATCGGTTACAAGACCGAGGGCGTGATCCCGAGTCGGGAACTGTCCATCAAGCACGACGTCGACCCCGCAGAGGTCGTCTCCGTCGGCGACCACATCGAGGCCCTGGTTCTCCAGAAGGAGGACAAGGAAGGTCGCCTGATCCTCTCGAAGAAGCGGGCGCAGTACGAACGCGCCTGGGGCACCATCGAGAAGATCAAGGAAGACGACGGTGTGGTACGTGGCAGCGTCATCGAGGTGGTCAAGGGCGGTCTGATCCTCGACATCGGCCTGCGCGGCTTCCTGCCGGCTTCGCTGGTGGAGATGCGGCGGGTGCGCGACCTGCAGCCGTACGTGGGCCGGGAGCTCGAGGCGAAGATCATCGAGCTGGACAAGAACCGCAACAACGTGGTCCTGTCCCGCCGGGCCTGGCTGGAGCAGACCCAGTCCGAGGTGCGTACCGAGTTCCTCAACAAGCTCGCCAAGGGCCAGGTCCGCAAGGGTGTCGTGTCGAGCATCGTCAACTTCGGCGCGTTCGTCGACCTGGGCGGCGTGGACGGCCTGGTGCACGTCTCCGAGCTGTCCTGGAAGCACATCGACCACCCGTCCGAGGTGGTCGAGGTGGGCCAGGAGGTCGAGGTCGAGGTGCTCGACGTCGACCTGGACCGGGAGCGGGTCTCGCTGTCGCTGAAGGCGACCCAGGAAGACCCGTGGCGGCAGTTCGCCCGGACCCACCAGATCGGCCAGATCGTGCCCGGCAAGGTCACCAAGCTGGTGCCGTTCGGCGCGTTCGTACGGGTCGACGACGGGATCGAGGGCCTGGTGCACATCTCCGAGCTGGCCGAGCGCCACGTGGAGGTGCCCGAGCAGGTGGTCGGCGTCGGCACCGAGGTGATGGTCAAGGTCATCGACATCGACCTGGAGCGGCGCCGGATCTCGCTCTCGCTCAAGCAGGCCAACGAAGGCGTACAGGAGGGCGAGGAGCACTTCGACCCGACCCTGTACGGCATGGCCGCCACGTACGACGAGCAGGGCAACTACATCTACCCCGAGGGCTTCGACGCCGACACCGGCGAGTGGCTCGATGGGTACGAGAAGCAGCGCGAAGAGTGGGAAGGCCAGTACGCGTCCGCACGCGCCCGCTGGGAGACCCACATGCAGCAGGTACGCGACGCACGGCAGGCCGCCGAGGCCGAGGGCGAGGCCGGACCGGGTGGCGACACCGCCCCCGCCGCCCCGAGCTCGTCGTCCAGCTCGACCCCGGCCGCCCCGGCCGAGCCGAGCGGCACCCTCGCCACCGACGAGGCTCTCGCGGCACTCCGCGAGAAGCTCGCCGGCAACGGCTGACAGCCGCGACGACCGCGAAAGGCCCCGCTCCGGACTGCTCGGAGCGGGGCCTTTCGCTGCGGATGCACACCGGATTGCGGGCGCGCCCGCCGGGCGGGTTGGGGGCCTGCTCGTCGGCGGTGGGCTACCGGCCGACGATGTCGGCGATCGCGGGCGTACCGCCGGCCAGCCAGCCCGCCACCGCGAGGGCGCCGACGCAGATCGCCAGGAGTACGGCGGCCATCGCGGGGGACAGGTACCGCATCGACGGGCTGGTACGCGGCATCACATGGCGAGCCGGCGGCCGGTCCTCCAGTCGTGCCCGCACCGCGGGGATGTCGCGACAGTGACGCAGGCCGGGAGTGCCGAGACGGTGCCTGCCCGGTGCGTACGCCGACATCTGAAGTGCCTCCCCCGAAAGTTTCGTGGTCCGGAAGATACGCATTCGACGGTCTTCGATGTGGGAGGACGCGCCGGGATTCCCGATCTAATTCCAGGTCGGTACGGTGAGGTGTGCTGATGATCGGACTCACCGGCGGGATCGGAGCCGGCAAGAGCGTCGTGGCCAGGCGGCTCGCCGAGCTCGGTGCGGTGGTGATCGACGCAGACCAGTTGGCGCGGGAGGTGGTCGCCCGCGGCACCGAAGGGCTCGCCGAGGTGCGCAAGCTGTTCGGCGACGACGTGATCACCCCGGACGGATCGCTGGACCGCCCCGCGGTCGCCGCCCGGGTCTTCGGAGACGAGGCAGCGCGCCGCCGGCTCGAGGAGATCATTCATCCCCGGGTACGCCAGGCGACCGCCGAGCGGATCGCGGCGGCTGCGCCGGACGCGGTCGTGGTCAACGACGTCCCGCTGCTGGTGGAGGCCGGTTTATCGGACACGTTCGACCTGGTGGTCGTGGTGGAGGCGCCGGACCAGGTGCGGATCAGCCGGCTGGTACGCGACCGCGGGATGACCCAGCAGCAGGCGTCCGAGCGGATCGCCGCGCAGGCGTCGGCGGAGCAGCGGCGGGCTGTGGCGGACGTGGTGCTGGACAACTCCGGCGACATCGAGGCGCTGAACGCGCAGGTGGACAAGCTGTGGCGGGAACGGCTGGCTCCCACCCGCGAGGCCGGCTGAGGACCCCAGCCGGTGACCCAGACGATGAGGCCCCTCCGGCAGATGCCGGAGGGGCCTCCCTACGCAGGTGGTCGCGCGTGGTCGGCTTCGCCGATCGCGCGGTGCGCACATCGACCTGTGACGGTCGAGGCTGCAACTGCGCTTCAGGATCCCGGCTGCCTAAGTCTGGCGCCGTCCTCCTGGCCACTGCTGCGAGGCACCTGCGTTCCACCGTTGACCGTAGCGCGGCACCATGCCGGTCTCAACCTGTTTGACCAACCGTAGGGTGCCAGGTCGGGCGCCACGGTTTGTCAGACCTGCCACGTACGGTGGACGCATGACGCTCGACATCCCGCGACTCGACGGCCGGTTCCAGGTCGTCAGTGAGTTTCAACCGTCCGGTGACCAGCCGCAGGCGATCGACGGCCTGGAAAAGCGGGTCAAATCGGGCGAGCGGCATGTGGTTCTGCTCGGCGCCACCGGCACCGGCAAGAGCGCCACCACCGCGTGGCTGATCGAGCGGGTGCAACGGCCGACCCTGATCCTGGCGCCGAACAAGACGCTCTGCGCGCAGTTGGCCAAGGAGTTCCGGGAGTTGATGCCGCACAACGCGGTCGAGTATTTCGTCAGCTACTACGACTACTACCAGCCCGAGGCGTACATCGCGCAGACGGACACGTACATCGAGAAGGACTCGTCGGTCAACGAGGAGGTCGAGCGGCTGCGCCACTCCGCGACGATGAGCCTGCTCACCCGCCGCGACGTCGTCGTGGTGGCGACCGTCTCCGCGATCTACGGCCTGGGTACGCCACACGAGTACCTCGAGCGTTCCGTGAAGCTCAAGATCGGTGAAGAGGTCGATCGCGACCGGCTGCTGCGCCGGCTGGTCGACATCCAGTACACCCGCAACGACATGGCGTTCCAGCGCGGCACGTTCCGGGTGCGCGGGGACACGATGGAGATCATCCCGGCGTACGAGGAGCTGGCCGTACGGGTGGAGATGTTCGGTGACGAGGTGGAGCGGCTCTACTATCTGCACCCGTTGACCGGCGAGGTGCTGCGGGAGGCCGACGAGCTGCTGATCTTTCCGGCCAGCCACTACGTGGCGGGTCCGGAGCGGATGGAGCGGGCGATCCGGGGGATCGAGGCGGAGCTGGAAGACCGGCTCGCCGAGTTCGAGCGGCAGGGCAAGCTGCTGGAGGCGCAGCGGCTGCGGATGCGGACGACGTACGACATCGAGATGATGCGGCAGGTCGGCTTCTGCTCCGGCATCGAGAACTACTCGCTGCACATCGACGGCCGGTTGCCCGGAAGCCCGCCGCACTGCCTGCTCGACTACTTCCCCGACGACTTCCTGACCGTGATCGACGAGTCGCACAACACCGTGCCCCAGATCGGCGGCATGTACGAAGGCGACGCCTCGCGGAAGCGGAGTCTGGTGGAGCACGGCTTCCGGCTGCCGAGCGCCCAGGACAACCGGCCACTGCGGTTCGACGAGTTCGAAGACCGGGTGGGTCAGACGGTCTACTTGTCGGCGACGCCGGGGCCGTGGGAGCTGCGACAGACCGGCGGCGAGTTCGTCGAGCAGGTGATCCGCCCCACCGGCCTGGTCGACCCCGAGGTCCTGGTACGCCAGACCAAGGGCCAGATCGACGACCTGATGCACGAGATCCGGGAGCGGGCCGCGCGGGACGAGCGGGTGCTGGTCACCACGCTGACCAAGAAGATGGCCGAGGACCTGACCGACTACCTGCTGGAGCACGACATCCGGGTGCGGTATCTGCACAGCGAGGTGGACACGCTGCGACGGGTCGAGCTGCTGCGGGAGCTGCGCCGCGGCGAGTTCGACGTACTGGTCGGGATCAACCTGCTGCGGGAAGGCCTGGACCTGCCGGAGGTGTCCCTGGTGTCGATCCTGGACGCCGACAAGGAGGGCTTCCTACGTTCGGGCACCAGCCTGATCCAGACCATCGGCCGGGCCGCCCGTAACGTCTCGGGCCAAGTCACCATGTACGCCGACCAGGTCACACCGTCGATGGAGCGGGCGATCGAGGAGACGAATCGGCGCCGGGCCAAGCAGGTGTCGTACAACGAGGCGCAAGGGATCGACCCGCAGCCGTTGCGGAAGCGGATCGGGGACATTCTCGACGACATCTACCGCGAGGCCGACGACGCCGAGGCGCTGGTGGGCAGCAGCGGCAGGATGGTCGGCGGCGGGGGCCGGCAGCAGAGCCGCGGCAAGGCGCCGGTGCCCGAGGCGCGGTCGCGGGGCCGGGGTCCGGTCACGCCGACCCGGGAGGGGATGGCGCGAGCCGAGCTGGCCGACCTGATCTCGCAGCTCAACGACCAGATGCTCGGCGCCGCCCGGGAGCTCCAGTTCGAGCTGGCAGCGCGGATCCGGGACGAGATCAAGGACCTGAAGCGGGAACTGCGGGCGATGGACACCGCTGGGATCAAGTAGGTGGTCCCCGGAGATCGGTGGCGGTCGTCGCGTCACGACGCGTCGTGACGCGGCACGTCAAGGACGTGTTCGACCACGGGCGGGGCGGCGAAGTACCGGCCGATGTGCGAGCGCCAGTGCGTGAAGCGGTCGCTCTGCCTGAAGTTGGTCAGGTGCGCGTCGACGGAGTCCCACTCCACCAGCAGTACGAATCTCGACGGCGACTCGATGCCGCGGGTCATCCGTACGGATCGGCAGCCGGGGGTGCCGGCGACCAGGTGGCGCGCCTTGGCGTACTCCTGGATGAATTTCTCTTCGTCACCGGGGGTGATGTCGATCAGCGCAACCTCGAGAACCATGGCGAAGATCGTGACACAGTGTGCACGTGTGGCCTCCCTGGGGAGTGTCGGCTGTGATGTTCGTGGCCCACGGAGGCGCGGGCTTGCGCGGTAGTGGAGAATGGCCCGTACGGGAGGGGAGTATTCCCTCGCGGCGATGTCGTCAGCACGGCGCCCGCAAGGCGCGCCCGGCGTCGCTGGTCGCCGTACGGCGGCGGGAGAGACCTCCGGTGTCACCGAAGGTGTCCAGGCACCTTCATTCGTCGTGTCAACCGGAGGCTTCACTGTGAATGTTGATGGCTGGGTGTGGACCGCCACCCTCGTCGGCCTGTCCGCGATCCTGATCGCCGATCTGGTGATCGTCGGGCGGCGACCGCACGAACCGACCACCCGCGAGTCGCTGCTCTGGGTGAGCCTGTACGTCGGGCTCGCGGTGGCGTTCGGCATCGGCGTCTTCGCCTTCTCGGGTCCGCGGTACGCGGGCGAGTTCTTTGCCGGCTGGGTCACCGAGTACAGCCTCTCGGTGGACAACCTGTTCGTGTTCGTGATCATCATGTCCCGGTTCGGGGTACGCCGGGTCCACCAGCAGGAGGTGCTGCAGGTCGGCATCGTGCTGGCGCTGATCCTGCGGGGCATCTTCATCGCCGCCGGCGTGGCGATCATCCACCAGTTCGTCTGGGTGTTCTACATCTTCGGGGCGTTCCTGGTGTACACGGCGGTGAGTCTGGCGCTGCACGGTGAAGAGGACGAGTCGGACTTCAAGGAGAACGTCCTGATCCGCTGGAGCCGGCGGATCCTGCCGGTCACCAAGGAGTTCCACGGTGCGCGGTTGACCACCCGGCAGGGCGGTCGCCGGATGTTCACGCCGATGCTGATCGTGATGATCGCGATCGGCACCACGGATCTGATCTTCGCGTTGGACTCGATTCCGGCGATCTTCGGGCTCACCGTGGAGCCGTACCTGATCTTCACCGCGAACGTTTTCGCGTTGATGGGGTTGCGGCAGTTGTACTTCCTGCTCGGCGGCCTGCTCGACCGGCTGGTGTATCTGAGCATCGGCCTCAGCGTCGTACTCGGGTTCATCGGGGTGAAGCTGGTGTTCGAGGCGCTGCACGGCAACAACCTGCCGTTCGTCAACGGCGGCCGACCGGTGTCGTGGGCGCCCGAGGTGCCGATCTGGATGTCTCTCAACTTCATCGTCGCCACGTTGGCGATCACCACGGTGGCCAGCCTGATCCGGTCCAGCCGCCAGGCGAGGGTCGCCGCCCGCGACGACGGGGCGGCGGGCCGTGCCGCCAAGCCCGAGTCGGACCCGGACGGCGCCGAGGAGACGGACCTGGACGCGGTGGATCTGGCGGGGTTGGAGAGCGCCCGGGAGCCGCGCCCGGTGAAGCAGTCCGGCGACCAGGAAAGGGTGCGCTAGGGGCGGTCCGCGGCCGCCCGCCGGTACGTCAGGGGAGCACCCGCCGGACGCTGACCATGGTGTCGGCCCGCTCGCCGTCGAGCGGTTCCAGCACCACCCGGGTGTCCCGCTGCGACGCGTGGACCAGCCGCTTGTCGCCGGCCACCAGCCCCACGTGGTGGATCGTCTCGCCGGGACGCGCGAAGAAGTAGAGGTCGCCGGGTGCCGCCTCGTCCGACGAGATCTGCTTGGTCGCCTCGGCCTGGTCGCTCGCGTCGCGCGGCACCGGGAACCCGTGCCGCCGGTACGCCAGGTGCACCAGTCCGGAGCAGTCGATGCCGTACGCGGACAGGCCGCCCCAGACGTACGGCACGTCGAGCAGCCGTTCGGCAACCTCCAGGACGTCCTCCGCGGTGGCGGAGCCGTCCGGCGCCGGCACGACGTCGGCGGTGCGTACCCAGACCGGCTCATCCTGGCCCGGCACCAGGGCTTCGCTCCAGCCGCGGTAGGTCCGCTCGGTGCCGACCAGCCGGGTGCCGATGGTGACGCCGTAGAACAGGATGTCGCCGAACGGCGCGTCCCGTACGGCGGTGGCGGTGGCGTCCACGACGAGGTCCCGGCCGTCGGGCACGGTCTGCGTGGTCAGATGCGTACGGTGCAGCCAACCGGGGTAGCCGCGGTCGTCGCGGCGGCTCGCCTGCTCGGTGGCGACCACCTTCACCCAGTCGCCCTCGACCGCGTCGACGACGACCCGCTCGCCGAGCAGCAGCTGCGTCAGCACCAGCGGGGACTCGGCCCGGTCGGCGGCGTCGAGACTGTCCACCCAGGCCCGGATGTCGACCGGCGTACGGACCGCCGGTTCATCGGTCGGGCGGGCGGCTTCGGGCGCGCTCCACAGCGTGGCTACCGCGACCGAGACACTGGCCTGCCCACCTGGTTGCAACGTCACCGAGATCTCCTCCACACCACGTCCGACCGATATCCGAGTCGCTGACGATACGAAACCTGATCCCGCGACACGCCGCTGGGTCTCATCCACGACGCGGCAAACCGGTAACGGTTACGCCGGAAGCTCCACCCCGAGACCTGGGGAGTCTGGTAACAGCACCGCGCCGTCGGCGTACCGGACGGCGCCGGTCACCGGCGAGCCGGCGAGCCACCACGCGGCGTCGAGGTCGCTGGTGACCGTGGTGCCGTACGCGGCGACCAGGCTGGCCGCGGCCGCGACGCCCACCGGGCCCTCCATCATCGACCCGACCATGGTGCCGATCCCGGCGGCCGCGGCCAGCTCCAGCAGGGTGCGGGCGGGCGCCAGGCCGCCGCACTTGGCGAGCTTGACGTTGACCAGGTCGGCGGCGCGTCGGCGGATCACCTCGAGCAGGTGGCGCACCGAGAAGACCGCTTCGTCGGCGAGGACCGGGGTGTCGACCCGGTCGGTGACCCACGCCAGTCCGTCGAGGTCGTGGGCGGGCACCGGCTGCTCGATGAGTTCCACGTCGAGGCCCGCGTCCTCCATGGCTCTGATGGCGCGTACCGCTGACTTGGCGGGCCAGCCCTGGTTGGCGTCCAGCCGGAGCTTCACGGCCGGGCCGACGGCGTCGCGGACCGCGCGTACCCGCTTCACGTCGGCGGTCGCGTCCTGGCCGGTGCCGACCTTGAGTTTCAAGACCGAAAACCCTTCGCCGGTACGCGCCCGCGCCGCCGTCGCCAACTCGCCGGCCGATCCCGCCGCGAGGGTCACATCCGTGGGTACGCGCAGCGCGGTGCCGCCGAGCAGGCGTACCAGGGGGATGCCGAGGCGGCGGGCGGCGAGGTCGTGCAACGCGACGTCGACGGCGGCCTTGGCGTTGTGGTTGCCGGGCACCGCGTCGCGGACCTGGGCGAGCAGCGCGGCCAGCTCGCCGGGGTCGCGGCCGACCAGCATCGGCCGGAGCTGTTCGTCGATCGCCGCTTCGGCGCTCGCCATCGACTCGCCGGTGACCCGCCACACCTGCGGCGCTTCGCCGAAGCCGTGTCCGCCGTCGCTGTCGGTCACCTCCACCAGCAACGTCTCCATGCTGGTCGTCTCGCGCAGCGCTGTGCGAAACGGCGAGTGCAGCGGCGCGGTCAGCCGGCGGGTGCGTACCTCCGAGATCGTCACAACCCGGACCCTAACGCGTGCCGGTCGGCCCAGCTCGCGGCCGCGATCCGGCGCATCAGGTGGCGCATCTGCTCGTCGCCGCGTGCGGTGCTGAGACACGCCACCAGCACGTACGGCGGCGTGTCCGGCGGGTAGACGATCGCGGCGTCGTGGCGGATGCCGTCGACCCAGCCGTTCTTGTGCGCCACCGGGGTGCCGGGGGGCAGGCCGGTGGGCAGGTCGTCGTTCTTCTGCTGGCCCAGCAGCAGCTCGCGCATCTCGTCGCATGCGGACGGCGAGGCGATCCGACCGGTCGCGATGGCGCTCAGCAGGGCGGCGAGATCGGCGGCGGTGACCAGGTTGTCGCGGCCGGAGTCGCGCCCGGCGTAGTCCTCGATGCCCCGCTGCACCACGCTGACCGCCGCCCCGCCCCCGACTGAGTCGGTGACTGCCGCGCGCCAGGCTTCGGTGGCGGCGGCGTAACCGGTGTGTTCGAGGACGAGGTTGGTGGCGAGGTTGGACGAGACGACGATCATCCGGCGGGCCAGCCAGCGCAGGCTCGCGGTGCTGCCGAGCCGCGCCCAGACGGACGAATCGGAGTCGTACTCGGCGGTGACCCGGAACGGCGGCGCTCCGGGCGCGGCCGAGACGAACTCGTCATGCACCGCGACGGCCTCGTCGAGGTTCAGCGAGCCCGCGTCGGCCAGCCGGTACGCCGCCGCCAGTACGGCCAGCTTCATCGTGCTCGCCGGATAGTGGGGCGTGTCGGGGTTGCGGGTGTACGACGGCGGGCCGGCGACGGGGCCGTACCACACCGAGATCGTGCCGCCGGCGGCGGTGAGCGCGGGCTCCAGCGCGACCAGGTGGGGGTTGCCACCGCCGGGTGCGCCGGGCACCGGCTCAGCCCTGGTGCTTGCGGCGGGCGGCGGCCCGGCCCCGGTCCTGGGCGTTGAGGACGACCTTGCGGACCCGCACCGTGGCCGGAGTGATCTCCACGCACTCGTCCTCGCGGCAGAACTCCAGCGCCTGCTCCAGCGACATCCTGCGCGGCGGGATCAGCTTCTCGGTCTCCTCCGAGGTGGACTGCCGCATGTTGGTGAGCTTCTTCTCCTTGGTGATGTTGACGTCCATGTCGTCGGCACGGGAGTTCTCGCCGACGATCATGCCCTCGTACACCTCGGTGGTGGGCTCCACGAACAGCGTGCCGCGCTCCTGCAGGTTCGTCATCGCGAACGCGGTCACCGTGCCCGCCCGGTCGGCGACCAGCGATCCGTTGTTGCGGGTACGCAGCTCGCCCACCCACGGCTCGTACGACTCGAAGACGTGGTGGGCGATGCCGGTGCCCCTGGTGTCGGTGAGGAACTCCGTACGGAAGCCGATCAGCCCACGGGCGGGCACCAGCCACTCCATGCGTACCCAGCCGGTGCCGTGGTTGACCATCTGCTCCATCCGGCCCTTGCGGGAGGCGAGCAGTTGCGTGGTCGCGCCGAGGTACTCCTCCGGGGCGTCGATGGTGAGCCGTTCCATCGGTTCGCAGGTCCTGCCGTCGATCTCCCTGGTCACGACCTGCGGTTTTCCGACGGTCAGCTCGTAGTGCTCGCGGCGCATCTGCTCGACCAGGATCGCCAGTGCGAGCTCACCGCGGCCCTGCACCTCCCAGGTGTCGGGCCGCTCGGTGGGCAGCACCCGCAACGACACGTTGCCGACCAGCTCCCGGTCGAGCCGGTCCTTCACCAGCCGCGCGGTGACCTTGGTGCCCTTGGTACGCCCGGCCAGCGGTGAGGTGTTGATGCCGATGGTCATCGAGATCGCCGGTTCGTCGACCGTGATCAGCGGTAGTGGCCTCGGGTCGTCCGGGTCGGCGAGGGTGTCGCCGATCATGATCTCGGCGATTCCGGCGATCGCGATGATGTCGCCCTGGCTCGCCTGCTCGGCGGGCAGGCGCTCCAGTCCGTCGGTCATCAGCAACTCGGTGACCTTGACCCGCTCGATGGTGCCGTCGTGCCGGCACCAGGCCACCTGCTGACCCTTGCGGATGGTGCCCTCGTGCACCCGGCAGAGCGCCAGCCGACCCAGGAAGGGCGACGCGTCGAGGTTGGTGACGTGGGCCTGCAGCGGGGCGCCATCGGTGTACTCCGGCGCCGGGATGGTGTCCAGCAGCGTGGTGAACAGCGCGTGCAGGTCGGTGGCGTCCGCCGGGACCTTGCCGTCCTCGGGCTGCTGCAGCGAGGCGATGCCGTCGCGGGCGCAGGCGTACAGGATCGGGAAGTTGATCTGCTCCTCGTCGGCGTCCAGGTCGAGGAACAGCTCGTACGTGTCGTCGACGACCTGTTTGATCCGGGCGTCGGAGCGGTCCACCTTGTTGATCACGAGTACGATCGGCAGCCGCGCCGAGAGGGCCTTGCGGAGCACGAACCGGGTCTGCGGCAGCGGCCCCTCCGACGCGTCGACCAGCAGCAGTACGCCGTCGACCATGGTCAACCCGCGCTCGACCTCGCCGCCGAAGTCGGCGTGCCCGGGGGTGTCGATGATGTTGATCGTGGTGCGCTCCCCGGAGGGCGACACGTAGTTGACGGCGGTGTTCTTCGCCAGGATCGTGATCCCCTTCTCGCGCTCCAGGTCCATCGAGTCCATGACGCGGTCGGCCATCTCGCCGCGGGCGTGGTAGGCGCCGGACTGGCGGAGCATGGCGTCGACCAGGGTGGTCTTGCCGTGGTCGACGTGGGCGATGATCGCGACGTTACGAAGATCGGAGCGCAGTGACATACCACCATCCTCGCTGGTCGCGGGGGGACTCCGCCCGTTGGGGTGACGCGGCTCATCTCGAAGTGGATCACGCCACATCGGCCGCGAGACACCTTGACTTGAAGCGAGATTCAGGTTGCAGGGTGAAGGCATGACGTTCACCGACACAGAACGCGAGTACCTCGACAGCCAGTTCCTCGGCCGGTTGGCCACGGTCGACGCCGCCGGCCGGCCGCAGAACAACCCGGTCGGGTTCGTCTACAACGCGGAGACCGGGACGTTCGACGTGGGCGGTCACAACCTGGCCGGCAGCCGCAAGTTCCGCAACGTGGCGGCCAACGGTGCGGTCGCGCTGGTGGTCGACGATCTCGCCTCGGTCGATCCGTGGCGGCCACGCGGCATCGAGATCCGCGGCAAGGCAGAGGCACTGACCGACCAGGAGCCGCCGCGGCCGGGAATGGGCCGGGAGATCATCCGGATCCACCCCGAGACGATTTTCAGCTGGGGTGTCGATCCGGACCACCCGGGAATGAGCCGGCGCACCGTGGGCTAGGAGCCCTCGGGCCGCCAGAGGTACGGCACGGTGGTCGCCACCGGCCGCATGCCGAGCCGTTCCAGGATCGGCCGGCTGTCGTCGGACGCGTCGACCTGCAGGTAGCGGAAGCCGCGATCGACGGCCAACCCCGCCCGGTACGCCACTGTCGCCCGGTAGATGCCCTTCCGGCGCCAGTCCGGGTGCGTGGAACCGCCCCACAGCGACGCGAAGTCGGTGCCGTCGTGGAACCGGATCCAGCCGCCGCAGACGATGTCGTCGCCCGCCTCGGCCACGACCACCACGACCGTGTCGCCGTCGCCGGACAGCTCCCGTTCCAGGGTGTCGGGCAGCCAGGACAGGTCCGTGCCCCAGACCACCTCTTTCATGGCACGGATCCGCTCGAGATCGGCACGGGTGGTGACTTCGCGGAGGCGTACCCCTGGGGGAAGTTGTGGTGGGGCAGCCAGCGGGAGGGCCGCTCCGATCATCACCGTCTCGGGTGGGTCGGGTCGCAGGCCGGCGGCGGTCAGCCGCTCCGGGAGGTCTTTGGGCAGGTCGTGGGCGTAGTACTTCCACTCGAACCGCTGCTGCCGGGCGGCGAAGTGGTCCCGCTGGGCGGCGATGAACGCGTCCAGCCCGGCGCCGTCGAGCCCGCCGAGGTCGCGGTAGCCGATGAACCCGTGCCGGTCGTTGCGCAGCACCGGGCCGACCCGCTCGGACTCCTCGCCCGGGGCGAGCCGGTCGCGGAGCTGGTCGTCGAAGAGCCGCAGCACGTCCACGTGTGGAGCCCACCACACGGCGCGGCTCGCGGCCAGCGGTTTACCCGCTTACCGCAGCGTGCTGTCCGTTCGACGCTTCGAGGTGCGGGGGAGCCCCGACTCCGATCAGGATGGTACGAGGGCACACCGTATTGAGGGCACACCGCACTGAGGGCACACCGTACTGAGGAGGGCTCGTGGGCGAGTATCGGGCGGCGTACCGGCGCAGTATCGACGACCCGGAGGGGTTCTGGGGGGAGGCGGCCGAGGCGGTCACCTGGGAGCTGGCCCCGACCCGGGTGCTGGACGACAGCAACCCGCCCTTCTACCGGTGGTACGCCGGCGGAGCGCTGAACACCTGCGCGAACGCACTCGACCGGCACGTGGACTCCGGACGGGCCGACCAGGCGGCGCTGATCTACGACAGCCCGGTCACCGGCACCCAGCGGACGTACACGTACCGGCAGCTGCGGGACGAGGTGGCGCGGTTCGCGGGCGTACTGCGGGGGCTCGGGGTGGGCAAGGGAGACCGGGTGGTGATCTACATGCCGATGGTGCCCGAGGCCGTGGTCGCGATGCTGGCGTGTGCCCGGCTCGGCGCGGTGCACTCGGTGGTGTTCGGCGGGTTCGCCCCCAACGAACTGGCGGTACGCATCGACGACGCCGCGCCTCGCGTGGTCGTCGCGGCATCCTGCGGGATCGAGCCGTCGCGGGTCGTGGAGTACAAGCCGATGCTCGACCGGGCGCTCGACCTGGCCTCGCACCGGCCGGACAACTGCGTGATCCTGCAACGGGAGCAGGCGCCGGCGACGCTGGTCGACGGGCGTGACCTGGACTGGGTCGAGGCGATGGCGGCCGCCGAACCGGTGGTCGAGCCGGTGCCGGTCGCCGCGACCGACCCGCTGTACGTGCTCTACACCTCCGGCACCACCGGCAAGCCGAAGGGGATCGTACGGGACAACGGCGGCCACGCCGTCTCCCTGCTGTGGAGCATGCGCCACGTGTACGACGTCCAGCCCGGCGACGTGTACTGGGCGGCCTCCGACGTGGGCTGGGTGGTCGGGCACTCGTACATCGTGTACGGGCCGCTGCTGCTCGGCGCCACCACGATCCTGTACGAAGGCAAGCCGGTCGGCACGCCCGACGCCGGCGCGTTCTGGCGGGTGGTCGCCGAGCACAAGGTGAACTGCCTGTTCACCGCGCCGACCGCGTTCCGGGCGATCAAGAAGGAGGACCCGTCCGCCGAGCACCTGGCCAAGTACGACATCTCGTCGCTCAAGTACCTGTTCCTCGCCGGGGAGCGGCTGGACCCGGACACGTACCAGTGGGCCGCGGAGACGCTCGGGATCCCGGTGATCGACCACTGGTGGCAGACCGAGACCGGCTGGGCGATCGTGGCGAACCTGATGGGCCTGGAGCCGATGCCGGTCAAGCCGGGCTCGCCGACCGTGCCCGTCCCCGGGTACGACGTAAGGGTGCTGGCGCCGGACGGCAGCCAGGTCGGGCCCGACACCGAAGGCGCGATCTGCGTGAAGCTGCCGCTGCCGCCGGGCACCCTGCCGACCCTCTGGCACGACGATGCCCGGTACGTGTCCTCGTACCTGTCGGCATTCGAGGGCTACTACCTCACTGGCGACGGCGGATACGTCGACGAAGACGGCTACGTGTTCGTGATGGGGCGCACCGACGACGTGATCAACGTGGCCGGGCACCGGCTGTCGACCGGCTCGATGGAGGCGGTGATCGCCGGGCATCCGGCGGTGGCGGAATGCGCGGTGATCGGCGTACACGACAGCATGAAGGGGCAGGTGCCGCGCGGGTTCGTGGTGCTCAAGGCGGGCGCGTCGATCGGCGAGGACCAGTTGCGGGCCGAACTGGTGGCGGCGGTACGCGACCAGGTCGGCGCCGTGGCCGCGTTCAAGCAGGTCGACGTCGTACCGGCGCTGCCGAAGACCCGGTCCGGGAAGATCCTGCGCAAGACGATGCGCGGCATCGCGGACGGCAGGCAGGAGCCGGTGCCGTCCACCATCGAGGACGCCAAGGTGCTCGACACCCTGACCCCGGTACTGCGCCGCCCGACCTGACGGACTGTGCCTGTGCCGGTACCGTGAGCCGGCATGAGCGAGGTGACGGCGCGCCGTGTGGGCCCCCACGACTGGCGGATCTGGCGTGAGTTGCGGCTCGGCGCCCTGGCGGAGTCGCCCGAGATATTCCCCACCGAGCTGGCCCGGGCCCAGGGCTACGACGAGCCGGCCTGGCGGCAACGGCTCGACCCCGACTCGGGCGTGTGGATTGTGGCCGACGCCGAAGACCGGGCGGTGGGACAGGTCGGCGCGTGGTTGCCTTTCGGCTCCGTACCCACCATGGTCGCCTTGTGGGTACGCCCTGACTGGCGCGGCCGCGGCGTCGGCGACGCGCTGGTGGGAGACGTGCTGGACTGGGCCGGGGGGTCAGGGTACAGGCGGGTCGACCTGTGGGTGCTGGAGAGCAACGAGCCCGCCCGCCAGTTGTACCGGCGGCACGGGTTCGTCGCCCAGGACGACTACATGCCGTACCCGGATGCGCCGAAACTGCGCGAGCAGCTCATGACCTGGCGTGCGTGAGGGCTACGCCCTTGGACCATGGTTCCTCCCCCGTGGACTTCGGTTCCGTACCTTCGCGCGGGGAGGCGGGCGGTGCCAGGGCCGGTGGGTTGTGTGCGCTGACCGATCGGCTAGTTGTGCAGGCTGGCCGTCAACCGGTCGAGGAAGACCCGCTGTGCCGTCACGAGCTTGTCGGCCGCGATGTCGACGGGGAGCCATTCGACCCGGTCGAGTTCGGGGAACTCGCGCAGCTGGCCGGACCGCGGCGGCCACTCCACCTGAAACGTGCCCGGTACGACGTCGGCCGGATCCAGGTCGCCTTCGATCGCCCAGACGGACACCAGCTTGCCGCCGGACTGGCGTACCTCGCCGAGGTCGATCGGGTCTCCCGCGGGCGGCGCCAGCCCGAGCTCCTCGGCGAACTCGCGGCGGGCGGCGGCGAGGGGTTGCTCGTCCTCGTCGATCTCGCCCTTGGGGATCGACCAGGCGGCGGTGTCCTTCCGTGCCCAGAACGGCCCGCCCATGTGGCCGATGAGCACCTCGACCTGCCCTGACGTCCGGCGGAACACCAGGATGCCGGCGCTGCGTCTGCCTGCCACGCACCGAGTCTGCCGTACCGGTTTCCGGCCGGAAGCCGAGGCGGCTCGTATGTCCGCGAAGTCCCGGTATAGCCGGGTTCGGTCCCTGGTGGCAGGCGGATTCGACCGGTCGGGCAGCCGGTCCGGGACCTACGGCCCTCCCCGGGTTCCGGGATGCGAAGCAGGCTGACACCATGGCGCAGCCTGCCCACCGGCTGGCCGGTCGCCGTCCGTCGGACACCGGCCCGGTCCGGTCAACGGAAGTACGTACCGGGCTGGTCGTGGTGCTCGCCGTGGGCAACCCCCGCCGGCGCGCACTGGCGTGGGCGTGGCGGGAAGTCGCGATCACCGGCGAGACCGTGACGGTGGCGCTGCTGCCGCCGGTCGCGGCCCAGGGGCTCGCCGACACCGGCCAGGAACTGGCCGCGCTGTCCGCCTCGGTACGGCTGCTGGTGCTCGGCCGCGGCGGCACAGCCGGGTCGCTGGGCGCCGGGGACCGGGAATCCTTCGGCGCCGGTGGCTGGTCGGCGATCGTACGGTCGGCCGTGACCACCGTGGTGGTGCCCGAGGTGTGGCACGACCGCGTCGCCGGCCCGGTCGTCGTCGGGGTCGACGGCTCACGGCTGAGCCGTGCCGCCCTGGAGTTCGGGTTCCGGTACGCGTCCGCGCACGGGCTGGACGTCACGGCGATCCACGCGACCGGCTCGGCCGAGGAAGGCTGGCAGGACTGGTCGCCCCCCGAATCCGGGAAACAGGATCCCGAGCGGCTGCTCGCGGGCGAACTGGCCGCGTACCGGATCAGGTACCCGCGGGTACGGGTGACCGAGCGGGTGTCCGGCCGCCCCGTCACCGTGGCGGTCGTGGACGCCGCCGCGCAGGCGAATCTGCTGGTGGTCGGTGCCCACGGCAACGGCCCGCCGCTCGGTGCGCTGGGCTCACTCGCCCGTACCGCCGTCGGCCACGCGCGTTGCCCGGTCGCCGTCGTACGACTGTGAGGGCGAATGTCGCCGGTACGGCAGCCCGCTGTGACATCGACCGCACGCCCCCGTGACATCGATGGTCCGCCCCGCGGCGTTATGGGTAGCGAGTTGTCTTGGGGGTTGTCATGACGCCTACGTTGCGGTTCGGGCGGATCGCCGGTATCCCGGTCGGGATGCACTGGTCCGCGCTGGTGATCGTGGTTCTGGTGGCACAGGCGGTGGCACTGTCGGTGCTGCCGATCGCCGTACCGGGTCAGCCCGGATGGGCGTACTGGGCGGTCGGGGTCGGCGTGTCCGTACTGTTCGTCGCCGGGTTGCTGGCTCACGAGCTGGCGCACGCCATGGTCGCCCGGCACAACCGGATGAAGGTGGAGCGGATCACCCTGTGGGCGCTGGGTGGCGTCGCGGAACTCGGCGACGAGCCGCCGAGTCCCAAGGTCGACCTCGCGGTCGCGGTCGCCGGACCGCTGACCAGTGGCGTGGTGGCCGCCGTGGCCTTCGGCGCCGCCCTGCTCGGGGGCTGGCTGTCGGCACCCGCGGTCCTCGTGGCCGGGCTGTCCTGGCTGGCGTTGATGAACCTGCTGCTCGCCGTGTTCAACCTGCTCCCCGGCGCCCCATTGGACGGCGGCCGGGTGCTGCGGGCCGTGCTGTGGTGGCGGTCCGGCGACCGTACCCGGGCGGCGGCCGCGGCGAGCCGGTCGGGCGGCGTACTCGGGATGCTGCTCATCGGCGCCGGCGTCGTGGAGTTGTTCGCCACGGGTACGTTCTCCGGCCTCTGGCTGGCGCTGGTCGGCTGGTTCCTGATCTCGGCGGCGGGCACGGAACGCCGCGTCGGAGAGTCCCGGGACAAGCTGGCGCGGGTCCGGGTGCGTGACGTGATGAGCGCCGAGCCGGCCGTGGTGCCTGGGTGGTTCACGGTGGCCGACTTCGCGGATACCGCACACCTCAGCCGGCAGCGTACGTTCCCCGTGGTCGACCTGGACGGCCAGGTCAGCGGGGTGGTCACACTGGCCCGGCTGGCGACGGTGCCGCCCGCGGACCGGCACGACGTACGAGTCCGCGACGTCGCCGAGCCGCTGGCCCACATCGGCGTGGTCTCACCGGACGCGACGCTGGCGGACCTGGTGTCCCGGCCGGTGCGCGGTCTGCGGGAGGGCGGCGTCCCGGTCATGGACTCGGGACACGTGGTCGGTCTGCTCACCGCGGAGGACGTGGCCCGGGCCGTGGAACTGGTACGCCTCGCCGAGCCGGCGCAGCCCGCCCGTACCTTCTCCGGCGGCAGCGTCTGAGGACGACATGACTGAGCCCGGCCGGGGCGACCCGGCCGGGCTCGGCGGTTCTCGGGGGTTGAGTCAGCGGGGGTCGGGCTCAGTCGAACGGGCCCCACGAGTCGGCGAACCGCGGCGGCTTGCGGATGTCGCTGTCGTCCATCCGGTAGTCCAGCTTCGACACCACGTCGACCACGCCGCCGACCGCGTGGGTGAGGCGTTCGGCGATCGGGAGCAGGCTGCGGCGCTCCAGGGTGCCGACCAGCGTCACCACGCCCTCGTCGACCCGTACCTGGACCTCGTCCGGGGTCGCCCACAGGACCCGGCGTACCACTTCGTCGACGATCTCGTTGCGGATCGCCGAGTCGGTACGCAGGTGCACCTTGAGCAGGTCGCGCCGGGAGACGATGCCGACCAGCCGGCCGGACTCGGTGATCACCGGCAGTCGCTTGACCCGCTCGGCGTCCATCAGCTTGGCGGCGGTCACGATCGAGGCGTCCGGGCCGATGGTCAACGCCGGCGTGGTCATCAGCTCCCGAGCGGTGTTGCCGGCCGCCTTCGTACGGGCCTCGCGGCGACGCCACGTGAACCGCCGTGCCGGCTCGTCCCGGTCCTGGAACTCGATCTTGTACATCAGGTCGGCTTCGGACACTACGCCGATCACCGTCCCGGCGGCGTCCAGGATGGGAACGGCGCTCACCCGCCGCTGCGCCAACAGGTCCACGATCTGCCGGTACGGCGTGTCGGTGTGCACCGTGACGACGTCGGTGGTCATCAGGTCCCGCACCTTGTGTGTCATCGGGCACCTCCCAGGGTTGGCGTGGGGATGCCGCCCCTCTGCTTCGAGCGTGCCCCGGGCGGGGCCGCCGACACAGGGTCGTCCGACCTGCCGACTCCGGTCCTGAGTCCCCGGCTTTCGGGGCGTCGTGCGAGATGTCAAGCATTGGTCCGTGGAGGTCTACACCGGTGAGTACGGGCGTACCACCATGGCCGAGGCGCGGCTGCACACCGGGGACGTCCAGTCACTCGGCGCCAGCCGCTGATCTCGGGCTCGGCGTCAGGGGCTGATCTTGTCGGCGAGCACATCCACCGGCCTGATGTCCGGCGGCCCGGCGAGCAACTCCGGCGTGATCTGACCGAGCGCCTTCGCGACCTCACCGGACAGGTGTGCCTGCCGGCCGTCGTCGCTGGCGAACGCGTCGAAGATGCCGAAGCTGGTCTCGCTGAGCCGGATCCCGAACCACACCAGAGTCTGCGGTTCCTGCTCGACCAGGGCCTTACCGTCCTCGAGGAACTTCGCGACCTCGGCTTCGCGGCCGGGTTTCGCCTCCAGTGTCACCAGGAGACCGACATTGGTAGTCATGACCGTTCGTCTCCGATCCACGGCATGGTCAGTAGCTGCCGGGAGGCACGCCACCGACCCCACTTGAACTCTGCAGCAGTAGGACACCCACCGGGGGTGTGTCGGACTCCCGCGCGAATGAAACCTCCATCAGCGATGGCCGGCCGGACGACCTTGCGGTCGTACCGAACCCTTCGTCCTTTGCGGGTGTTCCGACTCTTCGTCGGTGGGTGCCTAGCTCGACGGTCCGCCCGTCGGTCCGCCACGTAAAGGGCCTCAGGTCCCGACCCTGCTGCCCGTTCGGCCACACCCTCGCGGCGGTACGGCGCGACGCCACCGGGGAGGGGCCGAGTGGCGGTCCGATCCGGGGTCGTTCGGCCCCGTGATCGATGTCGTCCGGTCCTGGTTGGCGCACCGGCCGGGCGATGGACTTGAGGTGAACCCCCGGCCGTACCAGATGACCGGGGCACAAGGAGGTAATGACAATGACTACCGTGTCGAAGGGCCGGCCGGCGCCGTTGACGCCGCAGGTCACGAGCACGAACGCCAGTAAGTACGTCTGGGCCGTCGCACGCATCGTGTTGGGCTGGACGTTCCTGTGGGCGTTCCTGGACAAGTTCTTCGGCTGGGGCTTCGCGACACCGGCAGGCAAGGGCTGGATCGACGGTGGCGAGCCGACACGTGGCTTCCTCAGCGGAGCCGCCAAGGGTCCGTTCGCGGACTTCTACCACTCGATCGCCGGTTCGGGCTGGGCGGACACGCTGTTCATGCTCGGGCTGCTCGGCATCGGCCTCGCACTGGTGTTCGGTGTCGGGATGCGGATCGCCGCAGGCTCCGGCGCGCTGCTCACGATCATGATGTGGACCGTCGCGCTGCCGCCGGCGAACAACCCCGTCGTCGACGAGCACCTGCTGTACGCCGTCGTGCTGATCGGCCTCGCGCTGGTCAACGCCGGCGACACGTTCGGGCTGGGCCGCTGGTGGTCCCAGCAGGACCTGGTCAAGCGGTACCCGTTCCTGCGGTGATGCCCGCTACGGCCCAACCGGTGGCCGGCGCCGCACAGACGCCGGCCACCACCGTGACTTCGAATACCCGCACCACACGTGACACGGGAGAAGCCGTGACCGAATCCCATCGCCGGTACGTCGACGTCCTGACCGCGGACGGCCGGATCCTGCAGATCCGGCCGGTCCACGCCGACGACGCCACCGCACTGACCGGGTTGTACCAGCGGGAGTCCGACGAGAGCCTGCGGATGCGGTTCTTCGGCAGCGGGCGCAGCTATGTGGACAAAGAAGTCGAACGGCTGGTACGCCCACCCGCCCCGGACCACGTCGCGCTGCTCGCCGACGACGCGGGCGTGGTGGTCGCCGTGGCATCGTACGAGCGGGTGCCGGGCGGCGACTCGGCCGAGTTCGCGTTGCTGGTCGACGACCGGCACCACGGGCGCGGGATCGGGACGCTGCTGCTGGAGCACCTCGCCGAGTACGCCCGCCGGCACGGCGTACGGAAGCTGGTCGGTGACGTGCTGGCGGAGAACGCGGCGATGCTGCGACTGGCGCGGGATCTCGCCGCGACCAGTGTCGCGCCGCCCCGGGCCGGAGTGGTGGAGATCGAATTCGCGACCGATCTCGACGACGCGGCACTGGCCGCGATCGACGCCCGGGAACGCACCGCCGGGCATCGTTCCCTGACGCCGCTGATGGCGCCTCGTACGGTCGCCGTGGTCGGGGCCGGGCGCGAGCCGGGCGGGATCGGCCACGAGGTGCTGTGCAGCATCCTCGAACACGGCTTCACCGGCACCGTCCACCCGGTGAACCCGCACGCCGACGAGGTCGCCGGCCGCCGCGTGTATCCGTCGGTGGCGGCGATCGGCTCGCCCGTGGACCTGGCCGTGGTGGCGGTGCCCGCCGCGATGGTGCTCGAGATCGCCGAGGACTGCGCGACCGCCGGCGCCCGCTCGATGCTCGTACTCACCTCGGGTTTCGGCGAGACCGATCCGGCCGGTCACGCGGCGCAGGCCGAGCTGACCCGGATCGCCCGCCGCCACGGGATGCGGTTGGTCGGGCCGAACTGTCTCGGCATCCTCAACACCAGTCCGGCGGTACGCCTCGCCGCGACCTTCGCCACCCAGGTGCCGCCCGCCGGGGGCCTCGCCGTGGCGTCGCAGTCCGGCGCGGTCGGCATCGCGGTGCTCGACCACGCGACCCGGACCGGGATCGGCGTCTCGTCCTTCGTCTCGCTCGGCAACAAGGCCGACGTGAGCGGCAACGACCTGCTGACGTACTGGTACGACGACCCGGCGACCCGGGCGGTGGCGCTGTACCTGGAGTCGTTCGGCAACCCGCGCAAGTTCGCCCGGATCGCCCGCGCGCTGGCCCGTCGCAAGCCGGTGCTCGCGGTGAAGAGCGGCCGGTCCGAAGGGGGTCGCCGGGCGGGTGCCTCGCACACCGCGGCCGCGGCCGCACCGGACACCGCCGTGGACACGCTGTTCGCGCAGGCGGGCGTGATCCGTACCGACACGCTGGGGGAGCTGGTCGACGCGGCGCGGCTGCTGATGGACCAGCCGCTGCCGGCCGGGGACCGGATCGCCGTGGTCGGGAACGCCGGCGGGGTCAACGTCCTGGCCGCCGACGCGGCCGAGGCGGTCGGCCTCACGGTGCCGCAGCTGTCGGCGGCGACGGTCGCCCGGCTGCGCGAGATCGCCCCCGACGCGCCCGGCGACGGCAACCCGATCGACCTGGGCGCGGCGACCAGCCCGGAGCGGCTCGCGGCGGCGGTCGACGTACTGGCGGCCAGCGGCGAGGTGGACGCGATCGTCGGGGTGTTCGCGGCGACCCGTACCAATGACGTGCCGAAGGCGGTCGCGGCGCTCGGCGAGGCCGGCGACCGGGCCCACCACCTGCCGTTCGCGGGCGTCCTGCTCGGCGTCCCCGACGCCCCCGACACCCTGGGGGTACGCCGCGCCCCGGTCTACCCGTTGCCCGAGCTCGCGGTCCGCGCACTCGGCCACGCCGCGGCGTACGCCCGGTGGCGCCGGCAGCCGCTGGGCCACCGTGCCGAGCTGCCCGGGATCGAGGCGGTGACGGCGCGCGACATCGTGGCACAGGCGCTCGCCGCCGGCGGCGGCTGGCAGCCGGCCGAGACGGTCGGCGCGCTGCTCGACTGCTACGGCATCCCCACCGTCCCCAGCGTCCCCGCCGGTACGGCACCCGAAGCGGTCGCCGCCGCCGAGCGGCTCGGCTACCCGGTCGCGGTGAAGGTCGCCGACCCGTCGGTGGTGCACAAGACCGACGTCGGCGGCGTACACCTCGGGCTGTCCACGCCCGCGGCGGTACGGGACGCGTACCACCTGATCGCCGCCGCGCTCGGTGAGTTGCGGCCGGCCGTGGTGGTGCAGCCGATGGCGACCGGCGAGGCCGAGCTGGTGGCGGGCGTGGTGCACGATCCGCTGTTCGGCTCGCTGGTGATGCTCGGGCTCGGCGGGGTGCACACCGACCTGCTGGGCGACCGTACGTTCCGGCTGCTTCCGATGACCGACGTGGACGCCGGGCGGATGTGGCGGTCGCTGCGCGCCGTACCGCTGCTGACCGGGTACCGGGGCAGGCCCGGAGTGGACACCGACGCGCTGGAGGATCTGCTGCTGCGGGTCGGCCGGCTCGCCGAGGACCTTCCGGAGGTCGCCGAGCTGGACCTGAATCCGGTGCTGGCCGGCCCCGACGGGCTGGTCGCCGTCGACGCGAAGCTGCGACTCGCGGAGGTCGGCGAGGAACCCGACGCGGTACTGCGGGCGCTACGGATGCCCGCCGAGGCGCCATGAGCTGAACCCACGGCAAGGGCCCCGGATATGCCGTAACCGGCCGAGCATGAGGAGGAGGGACCCGAGATGGTCTCGCGGCGGCAGATTCTGACAGCGGGGATGGTGGGCGGGGCGGCGTTGCTGCTGCCCAGGTCGGCCTGGCCGGCCACACCCGGCGCGATCCTGGATCCTTCCGGGATCGGCAAGTACGTGACACCGCTGGTGATTCCGCCGGCGATGCCGGTCACCAGCACCCTGCAGAAGGGCACGGTCGACTACTACGCGATCGCGGTGCGGCAGTTCCGGCAGCAGATCCTGCCGCCCGGGATGCCGGCCACCACGGTCTGGGGGTACGGGTCGACGGCGAACCGGCGTACGTTCAACTACCCGGCGTTCACCGTCGAGGCCAAGGCCGACCGGCCGGTACGGGTGAACTGGATCAACGACCTGGTCGACGGGGCCGGCAACTACCTGCCGCACCTGCTTCCGGTCGACCAGACGCTGCACTGGGCGAACCCGCCCGGCGGCACCGGGGGGCGGGACATGCGGGCCTTCGACCCGACGCCGTACACCGGGCCGGTGCCGATCGTGACGCACCTGCACGGCGGCCACTCCCACGAGTACGCCGACGGGTATCCCGAGGCGTGGTACCTGCCGAACGCGGCCAACCTGCCGGCGGGGTTCGCGACGGTGGGGTCCTACTACGACACGTACCAGCAGAGGTCGGGGTTGGCATGGCAGCCGGGGGCGGCGACGTTCCAGTACGCCAACGACCAGCGGGCCGCCACCATGTGGTTCCACGACCACACGCTGGGCATGACCAGGCTCAACGTGTACGCCGGACCCGCCGGCTTCTACCTGCTGCGCGGCGGCGCCGGCGACCTGCCGGCAGGAGTGCTGCCCGGACCGGCGCCGGGGCCGGCAGACCCGCCCGGCACCCGCTACTACGAGATCCCGATCGCGGTCCAGGACCGTACGTTCCGGCCGGACGGTTCGCTGTTCTACCCGGACAGCCGCGAGTTCTTCGACGGGTTCGCGGGGCCGTACATCCCGGACAGCGACATCTCGCCGATCTTCAACCCGGAGTTCTTCGGCAACACGATGGTGGTCAACGGGGCCACCTGGCCGAGGCTCGACGTGGAGCCCCGGCGCTACCGGCTGCGGTTCCTCAACGGCTGCAACTCGCGGTTCCTGATCCTGAAGCTGGTGACGAACCCGCAGACCCGGCGGCCGGCCAGGGCGGCGCTGCCGTTCTGGCAGATCGGCACCGAGGGCGGCTTCCTGCCCGCGCCGGTGCAGCTGAACCACTTGCTGATGGGCAACGCGGAACGGGCCGACGTGATCGTCGACTTCACCGGGCTCGCCACGGGCACCGAGCTGTACCTGATCAACGAGGGCCCCGACGAGCCGTACGGCGGCGGGATCCCGGACCGGGACTTCCCGGCGGCGCATCCGGGGATCACCGGGCAGGTGATGAAGTTCGTGGTCGGGCCGCTGGCCGGCAAAGACACCAGCGTGCCGCCCGCGCAGCTCACGCTGCCGGCGTTCACCCCGGTCGGCGCCGCCAGCCTGACCCGGCGGCTCAGCCTGAACGAGGAGGACTCGGCGGTGCTGCCCGGAGTCGGGCCGCGCGCCGCGCTGCTCGGCACCCTGGACGCCGACGGCAACCCGGTGCACCTGGGCTGGGACGACCCGGTCACCGAACACCCGGCCCTCGGCGCCACCGAGGTGTGGGAGTTCCACAACACCACCGAGGACGCCCACCCGATCCACATCCACGAGGTGCAGTTCCAGGTGGTGAACCGGGAGCCGTTCGGCCGCAGGACCCGGCCGCCCGAGTCGTGGGAGAGCGGCCTGAAGGACACCGTGATCGCGTACCCGGGGGAGATCACCCGGGTGCGGAGCACCTTCGACCGACCGGGGCGGTTCGTCTGGCACTGCCACATCGTCGAGCACGAGGACAACGAGATGATGCGCCCGTACGACGTGGGTTAGCTCCGGTTCGAGCGACGGCCGGTTCCGGCGCGGAGCCGGCCGTCGCCGTGTCGGTGCCCGGCCACGACCTCAGCAGCCGGCGGGCATCTCGACGGTGGCGCCGGGGTGGAGGCGGTGGCAGGCCGTACCGCAGCGCACGGTGATCGGCGCGCCGGGTCCGGCGCCGGCGGTGACCCGTACCCGGCCGTCGCCGATCCGGATGGTCAACGGCAGGTCCCGGTACTGGATCGTCAACTCCACGGTCCCCAGCTCGCTCGGCCAGTACGGGTCGAGCCGGAGCGTGTCGGCCCGCACCGAGATTCCGGCGAAGCAGCGTTCCAGCAGGTCAACGGTGCCGGCCATCGCGGCGAGGTGGATCCCCTCGGCGGTGGTGCCGCCCTGGATGTCGGCCGTGTCGCTGCGCAACGCGCGTACGAAGTAGTCGAGTGCCTGGTCGCGGTGCAGTCTCGCCAGCACCCACGCGTGCACCACGGCGCTGAGCGTGGACCCGTGGCTGGTACGCGCCAGGTAGTAGTCGACGGTGCGGGCGGTCGCGTCGTCGGGCAGGTCGTAGCCGAGCCGCTGCAGCAACGCGGACAGCTCCGCGGGTGGCAGCAGGTAGTAGAGCATCAGGACGTCGGCCTGTTTGGACGCCTGGTACCGGTTCACGGAGTCGCCCTCGGACTCCAGGATCCGGTCGAGGCGCTGGATGTCGCCGAACCGTTTGCGGTAGGTCTCCCAGTCCAGTTCCTGCAGCTTCTCGTACCCCTCGAACTGGGCGAGCACCCCGTCGGAGTGCACCGGTACGAACATCCGCCGGGTGATCCGTTCCCAGCGGTTCAGCTCGTCGCGGTGCAGCCGCAGCGTCTCGACCAGCTCCCGGCGCCGCCAGTCCGGCAGGATCCGGAGCGTCTCCAGCGCCCGCTCGAGCAGCCACACCGCCATCACGTTGGTGTACGCGTTGTTGTCCACCCCCGCGTACGGCGCGTCGGGGTAGCCGGTGTGGAACTCGTCGGGACCCATCACACCGCGGATCCCGTACCGGCGTCTGGTGGCGTCCCAGCGGGTGAGGCCGGCGAAGAACCGGGCGATCTCGCAGAGCATCTCGGCGCCCCAGCCGACCAGGAAGTCCGCGTCCCCGGTGGCCTGGTAGTAGTGCCAGACGTTGTACGCCACCGCCAGCCCGACGTGCCGCTGCCGGTACGTCGGGTCCGGCAGCCACCGCCCGGACAGCGGATTGAGGTGGGTACGTTGGCTCTCCTCCCGCCCGTTGCTGCCGGACTGCCACGGGTACATCGCCCCGGCGTACCCCTCGGCGGCCGCGGCTCGCCTGGCCTCGGGCAGCCGCCGGTAGCGGTAGCGCAGCAGCGACCGGCTCAGCGTCGGCAGGACGTCCAGGTCCGCAGAGTGCGGCGACAGGGTCTGCAGGACGTGGCACAGGTGCAGCCGCAGGGTGCGCAGCACTTCGCCGTCGGCCTGCTGGTGACTCATGTCGACCGGGAACCGCCGCCACAGCTGACTCCAGGTCAAGGCATGTGCGGCGAGCAGGTCGTCGAACCCCGGTGCCTCGGTGACGGCCGCGACGGCGGCGGCGCCCGGCTCGGCGGCCGGCCGGTCCTGTGAGGTGTGGATCGCGACGATCTTCTCCACCACGGCGGGCGCTCCCGGGGTCACCGACAACTCCAGGTCGTGGTCGATCCAGCCCGGATGGCGGACCGTACGCCACCGCATCCGTTGCCCGCTCAGCAGCCGGGTACGCGCCGCCGTCGCGATGGTGATCCCGGACTGGTTGGTGCGCGCCCGCAGCAGCAGGGTCTCCTGGTCCACCGCCTCGGCGCCGAGCACCTCGAGGTGCCGGCTGGCCAGGTCGTGGTAGCGGGGCACCCCGGTGTTGCGTACGGTGCCGTCGATCCCGGAACGCACCCGCAGCCGGCCCGACCAGTCCTGCGGCACGATCGACGTCCACAGTCCGGCCAGGTGCGGCTGCGCCATGTGGACGAACCGCCGCTGGGTGAGCACCGTGGTCCGGCGCTCGGCGTCGTGGAACCGTACGTGCCGGTGCAGCACGCCGTGTTTGATGTCCAGCCACTGCCGGTACTCGAGCACGTCGACCGTACGCAGCGAGAACCACGGGCCGTCGTCGATCGCGAAGCCCAGCGACAGCCAGTTCGGCGCGTTGACCAGGCTCTCGTCTTCGCGGGTCAGGCCGTCGGTCTCGGTGCGCAGCCGGTTGTAGCAGCCGGCGAGGTACGTGCCCGGGTAGTGCACCTGGTCGGCGGTCGCCTCGGGGGCGGCACCCCGGGTCGCGAAGTAGCCGTTGCCGAGCGTGCAGAGTGCTTCGCGGCGGCCCTCCTCGGCGGGGTCGAAGCCGTCGTACCGCAGCGTCCACGCACCGTCCTGCGAGGCCGCGGCGGGCGGGTACGTACGCGGCTCGTTCCGGTGGTCGGGTGACTGGCTCATGTCGCGCCGGCCTGGTGTTCCAGCAGGTCGGCGATCCGCGCCAGCAGCCCGCACAGCGCCGCCGGGTCCGCCACCGCGACGTACGCCGCCGTGGGCCGGTCGCCGTGCTCGTCGCTGCGCACCACGACGCCGACGCCGTTGTCGCGGATCTCCTCGAGGGCGTACTCGTCGGTGATGTCGTCGCCGGCGTAGACCGGCAGCAGTCGCCGGCCCGCGCCGCCGTCGTCGAACCGGTCGAGCAGCCAGCGCAGCGCCTGCCCCTTGTCCCAGTCGATGTCGGGTTGCAGCTCGGCGACCCGGCGGCCGGACAGCACCACCAGCTCGGGGTGGTGCGCCGCGGCCTGTTCGACGCTGTCGACCACCTCGGCGACCCGCTCGGGTGCCACGGCGCGGTAGTGCACCGACAGCGTGAAGTGCTTCGGTTCCAGGAACACCCCGGGTACGTCACCGAGCCGGTCGGCCAGTTCCGCGGCGGCCCTCGCCAGCACCGGCCGGGCCTTCTCGGCCTCCGGCATCACGTCGTGTACGCCGTGCGGGCCGGCGAGCTCGACACCGTGGCCGCCGGCGTACCACAGGCCGGAGAGTCCGACCCGGGCCCGTACGTCGGTGAGGTCCCGGCCGCTGATCACGCCGACCGGGCAGTGCCGGGCCAGCCGCGCCAGTACGCCACGCGTACCGGCCGGCAGGAACGCGGCGTCCGGGTGGTCGACGATGGGGGAGAGGGTGCCGTCGAAGTCGCAGAACACAGCGATCCGCCGGCCCGCCAGGCGCGGCGCGAGCACGGTCTCCCAGACGGCCAGCGCGTCCGGCAGCGAGGACAGGGTCGGCCGGCCGCCGGTAGCGGCTGTGGCGTCGACCGGATCTGCTGAGCTCACCGTCACCTCCGCGAGGTCGGAGACCACCACGTCCGCGCCGGCCGCGCGCAGCGCCGCCGGAGCGCCGGTACGGTCCACGCCGATCACCAGCCCGAAGCCGCCCCGGTGCCCCGCCAGTACGCCGACCCGCGCGTCCTCCACCACCACCGCCTCGGCCGGCGGCACGCCGAGCCGACTGGCCGCCTCGATGAACAGTGCCGGATCGGGCTTGCCCGGCAGTCGGAGCGCGTCGGCGACAACGCCGTCGACACGTACCGAGAAGAGGTCGGTGAGGCCGGCGGCGGCGAGTACTTCGCCGCAGTTGCGGCTTGCCGAGACCACTGCCACCGCGATCGAGTGGTGCCGCAGCTGACGGATCAGCGCCACCGTCCCGGGAAAGACGCGTACCCCTTCGGTGGCGAGCAGGTGCCGGAAGTAGCCGTCCTTGCGGTTGCCCAGACCGTGCCGGGTGGGCCGGTCGGCCGGGTCGTGCGGGTTGCCGGCCGGCAGGTAGACGCCCCGGGAGCGCAGCAGCGCGCTGACCCCGTCGAACCGGGAGCGCCCGTCCACGTACGCGAGGTAGTCCTCGTCGGTGAACGGCCGGTGGTCCTCGCCGGGAGTGTCGGGCCGGCCGCCCAGAAAGTCGTCGAAGAGCCGCCGCCACGCGGCGGCGTGCACCGACGCGGTGTCGGTGATCACCCCGTCCAGGTCGAAGATCACCGCGTGGTGCCGGACCGGTGAGATCACTGGTGCCGTGGAGAGTGTCATCGACGGGCTCCTCAGGTACGAATACGACGACCGCTGATCCGCTCGATCTCGATCCGCAGGTACGTGTCGCGCTCGCCGCCCGCCCACGGCGACACGTCGACGGACTCCTCGAGCTGAGCGGCCGGCAACGCCAGGCGCAGCACCTGACCCGACACCAGCACGCTCCAACCGCCGCGCTGCGCCTCGTCGATCCGGTCGACCTCGAAGCCGACCGTCTCGCCGACCTGGCGGGCCAGTACGCCGTCCCGGCTGGTGCGGAAGATCACCGCGCGCCGGTCGTCGTCGAGCACGTAGTTGACGGGAAGCACCTCCGGGCCGGTGTCGGTGCGGTAGGCGACCCGCCCCAGGCCGCCGGGCGCGATGAGCCGCAGCGACTCGTCCTTCGACAGCGGCGCCAGTTCGGGGTGGGTGGCCGCGTCGCCGCCGCCGAACGGTGCCTCGATGCCACCGCCGAGCAGCGTCTCGGGCGTGGTGTCCAACGCGACGGCGAGCCGCATCACGCCGCTGGCGGTGACGCTGACCGGCTGCTTCTCCAGCAGCTCGACGTACGCCGTCGCCATGCCGGCGCGGTCGGCGAGCTGCTTCGGGCTCAGCCCGAGCGCCCGGCGGCGCCAGGCGACCCGTCGGCCGACGTCTCCCGGATCAGGCATCCGAGCGGCCTTTCGTCATCGCCTCGAACGTACGCTCCAGCCGGTCGTCGTACGTGGCGGTGAGCCGGTTCACGACGTCGACCACGCCGTCGATCGCCTGGGTGAGGCGTACCGCGACGTCGATCATGCTGCTGCGCTCGACGACGCCGGCCAGCGTCACGATGCCGTCGCGTACCTCGACCGGCGCCTCGCCCGGGACGATCCAGAAGGTACGGCGGTGCACCTGCTCGATCACGTCGCGCCGGATCGACTCGTCGGTACGCATGAACACCCGGATCAGGTCGCGCCGCGACACGATGCCGACCAGACGCCCCAGCTCGTCCACCACCGGCAGCCGCTTGACCGCGTCGGCGTCCATCCGGCGCGCCGCGGTCACGATGCTGGCGTCCGGCAGGATGGTGATCGCCGGGGACGTCATCAGGTCCGACGCGACGTCTCCGACGGCCTTCTGCCGGGCGCTACGCCGCCGCCCGTCCAGCAGGGCGTGGCGCTTCGGGTCCCGGAATTCGATCTTGTGGAGCAGATCGGCCTCGGACACCACGCCGACCACCTGGTCGGTCGGATCCAGCACCGGCAGGGCACTTACCGCGCGCGTGGCCAGCGTGTCGGCGATCTCCTTGTACGGCGCGCCTTCGCGTACCGCCACCACGGGCTGGGTCATCACGTCGCGTACCTGAAGTCTCGTCATCGGGGAAGCCTCCTCGCCACAGTCGTACGGGTCAGGCACGGACCACGGCCACCGGGCACTGCGCGTGGTGCAGCACCGCCTGGCTGACCGAACCGAACAGCAGTCCCCGGAAGCCGCCGACGCCACGGGCGCCCACCACCACCAGGTCGGCCCGCTTCGACGCCTCCACCAGGGCGTGGTCGGGGCGGTCGCGTACCACCTCGCGGGTCACCCGTACGTCGGGGAACTTGTCGCTCCAGCCGGCGAGCAGCTCGGACAGCAGCCGGGTCTCGTCGGCGTGCAGCTCGACCGGGTCGTAGACCAGCGGCGCCATGTCGCCCGGTCCGGTCGACACCGGCCCGGTCCAGGCATGTACGGCGAGCAGCGCCGCATTTCGCAGCGTCGCCTCCTCGTACGCGAATTCGAGGGCGGCGAGCGCGTGGTCGGACGCGTCCACGCCGACCACGACGGGGCGCGGCCCGTCGGTCGGTTCGGGCTCGCGTACCAGCTGTTCGGCGGCGGTCGGCTGGCCTTCGCGTACCACGATGACCGGGCAGGGCGCGTAGACGGCGAGTTGCGTGGCGGTGGAGCCGACGACCAGGCCCGAGAAACCGCCCAGGCCACGGGTGCCGACCACGATCAGCGCCGCGTCCTGTCCCGCCTCGAGCAACGCCACGGTGCCGCTCGCTTCCACGACCTCGGTTTCCACGTCGAGCTGCGGCACGGTCGACCGGGCGACCTGCGCCGCCTCGGCCACGAACTGCTCCGCCGCCTCACGCAGCCCGTCGCCCGAGTCCTGGTAGACCGGGGCCATCGGGGCGTACGCCTGGGGCCAGACGAGACCGTGTACCACCCGCAGCGGCAGGTGGCGGATCGCCGCTTCCCTGGCCGCCCAGGCCACGGCGTGCCGGGCCGCCTCCGAACCGTCGGTCCCGACCACGATGTGATTGCGGATGTGCCGGATTCCCTGCGTACTCATCAGACCCCCTGAGGCTCTGCCCCCCAGCCTCGCCCGCGGTGGTACGGCCAAACAGGGTCGCCAGTCCCGACCGGTTGGGACCGACGCCCCGGCCTCAGCCGGGTTCCCGGTAGATCCGTTTGGCGATCTCGGTGACCAGGACGTACCCGCCGGTGAGCAGCGCGAGCATCACCCGGACCGCGCCGGGCAGCGGCACCAGCCCCAGCGGGCCGGCCAGCGGGGTGTACGGCAACGCCAGCCGTACGGGCCTCCGGTTCCGCCTTCACCTGCTACAGCCTGACAGGGGTACGTGGCCCTCGCGACCGCTGCGCGGGCGAGCTCCAGCCGGCCCGGCCGGTGTGACGGTTCGCCGAACTGGGCATCTGTGCTGTTGGCACACCACGGGGGACACCACAACTCAGGGAGTGACAATGGGCATCGATGACAAGGCCGAGAACAAGAAGGATGAAGTGGTCGGCTCGGCGAAGGAGAACTTCGGCGACGCCACCGACAACGAGAGTCTGCAGGCCAAGGGCAAGGCCCAGAAGGTCAAGGGCAGCCTGAAGCAGGCCGGCGAGAAGATCAAGGACGCCTTCAAGTAACCGGCCGCCGGCCTGACGCGGTTCACGCCGCTCAGGCCGGCTGCATCAAACGGGCCTCGACCACCCCCGGCACGGTACGCGCGAGCAATGCGACGACCTGGCGTTCCACCTCGTCGTCGAAGCTGCCCGCGACGTGCACCACGCCGTCGGCGACCGTCACCGTCCAGCGGCGCCTGCCGTTGGCGTACTCGTCGAGTCGGTGCTGGACCTCCATCCCCAGTACGTCGTCGCCGCGTACCACGCTGCGCAGGATGTCGCGGCGGCTCACGATTCCGACCACCTCGCCCCGCTCCACGATAGGGATGCTGCGGATCCGGTCGCCGAGCATTGTCTCCGCGACGTCGGCCAGGTCGGCCTCGGGCGGCAGCGAGATCACCTCGCGGGTCATCACCTCGCCCACCACCCGGGGCCGGGTGCCGTTGGGGGCGGGAAGGTCGCGTCGCAGGTGCGCGGTCGGGTCGACCGGCACGCGGTGCTCGATCAGGTCGGCTTCGCTGACGATGCCGATCAGGTGGCCGTACTCGCTCACCACGGGGGCGGCGGCGAAGCCGTGCTCGGTGAGCAGTGCCGCCGCGCGTTCGATCGGGGTGTCCCGCCGTACGGAGTAGACCGGGCGGCTCATGACGTCACGGGCACGCATCGCGCGCTCCTTCCTCGGATTCGCCTGCGTACTGTGCACGCCCACTGAGCGCGTGGTCTGGACCCGGTGGGGCGCCTCCAGATCTAGCTAGCCACGCGGCGCGGCCGACGCCAACGGCCGAAGGTCCTGGACCTTGGGGCTGCTGGGTACGCGCCCGCTGACCCTGCTCGATCTCGGGTGGTGTCTGGCCGTGGCGGCGGTGCCCGGGCTCGCGGTCAGCCTGGGTCGCGCCGCCCGGTCCTGGGTCGACGTCAGGACCGCCCGCCGGCCCGCGCGACCCGGGTGACGACCGCTGCGGAAATACCAGCTGACCAGCGATTCAGCTGAGCAATTCCGATGGCGTACCCGAAAAGCTCAGGAAACCGATTGCGTCGCGATACCGGAAACGGAAATGGTGGGCGAGCGCAAGGCTCGCCCACCATTGTTTCCGATTAGAGGGTCGAGACCTTGTACAGCAGCCGGTTCGGCGTGTACGGGTCCGGAATTCCGCTGATCTGGCCCTTCGTGGTGGCGTTCAGGATGTACGCGAAGATGCTGAACTGCGAGGCGGTGGCGTACTTCTCCCGGTACAGGGCGGCCACGCCGGCCACGTGCGGCGACGCCATCGACGTACCGCTGATGGTGTTGGTGGTGCTGCCGATCCAGGTCGACTTGATGTCGACGCCGGGGGCGTAGGTCTCCACGCAGCTGCCGTAGTTGGTGAAGTACGCCGACGCGTCGGTCTTGTCGCTCGCCGCCACGGTCATCACCGCCGAGGCGCTGGCCGGCGTGGAGTCGCAGGCGTTGGCGGAGCTGTTGCCGGCGGCCACGGAGGTGAACACACCGCTGTTGACCATGGCGGTCACGGCGTCGTTGACGTCCTGGCTGTAGCCACCGCCGAGTGACATGTTCGCCACCGCGTTGCCCACGTGGTTGGCGGTCACGTAGTCGACACCGGCGATCACGCCGGCGTACGAGCCGCTGCCGGTGCAGTCGAGCACCCGTACGGCACGCAGGTACGCGCGCTTGGCGACACCGTACGTTGTGGAGCCGATGGTGCCGGCGACGTGCGTGCCGTGGCCGTTGCAGTCGTTGCCGTTCTGGCCGTCGCCGACGGCGTCGTACACGGCGAGCGCGCGGCCGCCGAACTGCGGGTGGTTCGCCTGGATGCCGGTGTCGATCACGTACGCCCGGATCTTGTAACCGGTGTACGTGTACGTGTACTTGGCGTCCATCGGCAGGTAGTGCTCGTCGGTGCGGTCCAGGCCCCAGGTCGGGCTGCTCTGCGTGGTGGTGGCGTGGGCGACCTGGTCCTGTTCGATCCGGGCGACGCCGGAGTTGCGCTGCAGCGACTGGAGCTGTCCGGTGGAGAGTTTCGCGGCGAACCCGTGAAGCGCCGCGCGGTAGGTGAACAGCGGCTTGACCGACGCCGCGGACGTGACCGAACCGACCGACGCGCCGGACTTCAGAGTGACGATGTACTGGCCCGCGACCTTCTCGCCGTGGGCAGCGACTACCGATACTTCCGCGGCGGGGGCGGCGCTCGCGGGCGCTCCCACCAGTGCGAGGCAGAGTGGCACCGAAACGGCGACCCCGACCAACATCCTTCGCATTCCTGACACCTTTCTCCGGGGAACATGAGAATCGGGTGCATCGCGCACCCGCTGCCCGCATATTGGAAATTACCAAGAGAACGGGACATATTCTCGAGGAATTACCACAACGGGCGCCCGAAGCGTAGGGAGGTCATTTGGGGCGGTCAACGATCAAGTCGTACGCCGGACACAATGGGTTTTCGGATACCCGGCGTGTTTGGTATCAACTCGCGTGTTACCGGCCTCGCCGGGCGATTCCGGCCCCCGCGCCCTGATCCAGGACGCCGTCAGCTATCGCGCCGCACGCTCCTCGCGGGCCTCGTCGCTGCCCGGCCACGCCTTGCTCTGGTCGCGCAGCGGCACGTACGGCTCCTCGTCGGCCGGTCCGCCCTGTTCGATCGCGCGGGCCCGCTCCAGCTCGGCGTCGAGCTCCAGGCCCAGCAGGATCGCGATGTTCGTGAGCCAGAGCCACACCAGGAACACGATCACGCCGGCCAGCACCCCGTACGTCTTGTTGTACGAGCTGAACCCCGCCACGTACAGGCCGAAGCCGGCGGAGGCGAGGATCCAGAGCAGCATGGCGAGCAGCACTCCGGGGCTGACCCAGCGGAAGCCGCTCGACCGCGCGTTCGGCGAGGCCCAGTAGAGCAGCCCGAGCAGCAGCATCACCACCAGCACCAGCACCGGCCACTTCGCGACCTCGAACACCGTGACCGTGACGCCCTCCAGGTGGAGGAAGCCGCCGACCCGCTCGGCCAGCGGCCCGCTCACCACGACCGCGAGCGCACTGAGCGCCACCAGCACGCTGGTCACCACCGTGACCCCGAGCCGGATCGGCACCGTCTTCCAGAACGGCCGCCCCTCGGGCACCGAGTAGACCGCGTTCGCCGCCCGCATGAACGCGCTGACGTACCCCGAGGCGGACCAGAGTGCGCCGAGCACCCCGACGACCGCGAGGACGCCGGCGCCGCGGCTCTGTTGCAGGCCGGCGACCGCGTCGGTCACGATCTGCCGCACCGGGCCCGGGGCGAGCCGGGTGACGCTGTCGATCAGGGGCTGCGTGGTCGACTGCCCGGCCAGGCCCAGCAGCGACACCAGCACCAGCAGCCCAGGAAAGATCGACAACACCGCGTAGTACGTCAGCGCCGCCGCCCAGTCGCCCAGGTTGTCCTGCTTGAACCCCTTGGCGGTACGCCGCAGCGTCCCCAGCCAGGAGCGGCGGGTCAGTTCCGTGGGCCGGCTCGGATGATCGACCATGCGAGATCAATTACCCCTTCCTGACCTTCCGTACTCCTCCCACCACGGATGCCACCTTTCCGGGCGGGTCCACCAATTGCACGATGCGGCTCGCCGGATCCGATGCCATCCTCCGGCGGTGGACACGATTCGGATCCTCGTGGTCGACGACCACCGGCTGTTCGCCGAGGCGGTGGCGGTGCGGCTGGCTCGGGAGCCGGACTTCGTGATCCTGCCGCTGGCGTACGACGAGAAACAGGCGATCGCGCTGCTGGCGGAACATACCCCGGACCTGCTGTTGCTCGACGTCGCTCTGGGGCCGGGGAGCGGGATCGCGGTGCTGGAGCACGGCAGGCTGGCGCATCCGGCGGCGCGGGCGCTGATGCTGACCGCCGTGGACTCCGTCGACCAACTGGAGGAGGCGGTACGCCGCGGCGCGACCGGCTGGCTGCCCAAGACCGTCGACGGCGACGAACTCGTACGGGCGGTCCGCGGCGTCGCCCGGGGCCAGGGCTGGATCCCGCACGACCTGCTCGGCGGACTGCTCGAGCGGCTCGTCGCCGAGCCCCACGACGACGCCTCGGCGATGCTCGCCCGGCTCACCGTACGGGAGCGGGAGGTGTTCGGGTTCCTGGTGAACGGCCTGTCCCGGGCCGAGATCGCGGAACGGCTGTTCCTGTCGGCGGACACGGTGCGTACCCACACCCAGAACCTGCTCCGCAAGCTGGAGGCCCACTCGGTGCTGGAGGCGGTGGCGCTGGGGCTGCGCGCCGGGATGCGGCCCTCGCGGGACTGATCCGCGCCGGCTCCGCCAGATGGCGTAGCGAACGTCGTACCCGTGCCTGATCAGCGCGGACCCGAAGGTGCATACCGTCGCGGCATCGGCATACCGAGCCCGGGAGGGCCGCGTGGAGCCATGGTGACCTTCAAGTGGCGTACGCCGGTGCGGGACGGCCTTCCCACGGTCGTGGTCGGCACCGGCGAGCTGGCACGGGCGATGGCCTGCGCGCTGCGCCGGGCGCCCAGCTACGGCCTGGACCCGATCGGCTTCCTCGACGACGGGGACCGGGTGCGCCGGGTGGCGGGGCTGCCGGTGCTGGGCCGGATCGCCGACCTCCGCGGGGTCGCGGGGCGCACCGGGGCGCGGGCGGTGCTGATCGCCGCACCGTCGATGCCGGCGGTGCGCCTGTCGCTGATCGCCGAGGACGCCGCCCGGGCCGGACTGCGGGTGTGTCGGCTGCCGCGGCTGTCACCGGACGAGCCGCGCGACCTCAGCACCGCCGGTCTGGGCCAGCTGCTGGGGCGTGCCCCGGCGGAGCCGGTCTCCAACCGGGCACGGGGGCTGATCCGGGGCAGGCGGGTGCTGGTCACCGGCGCCGGCGGCGGCTCCGTGGCCCTGCAGCTGTGCCAGCGGATCGCCGGGTACGACCCCGCGGAACTGTGCCTGCTCGACCACGACGAGTCGAACCTGTACGCCCTGGACGGGCTCACCAGCGGATCCGACCTTTTCGACCCCGACCAGGTCGTGGTGGCCGACGTACGGGACCGGGCGCGGATCGAGCAGGTGTTCGCCGACCACCGGCCGCACCTGGTGTTCCACACGGCCGTACGCACCCACCTGCCGCTGCTGGAGCGCCATCCGTGCGAGGCGGTCAAGACCACCGTCGTCGGCACCCGGCACGTGGCCGACGCGGCGGTCCGGCACGGCGCCGAGCGACTCGTGTACCTCGCCACCGACAAGGCCGCCGACCCGACCTCCGTGGTGGGCGCCACGCAACGGGTGGCCGAGCTGGTGGCGCACTCCGTCGCGGGCGGCGCGACCCGGGTGGCGTCGGTACGGCTGGGCAGCGTGCTCGACGCGCACGGTTCGCAGCTGTCCCTGCTCGCCGACCAGGTCGGCCGGGACCTCGCGGTCACCGTCGCCCACCCCAGCCTGACCCGGTACGTGATGACCACCGACGAGGCGGCCGGGCTGGTCCTCGAGTCGGCGTCGATGTGCGAGTACTCGGAGACGTACGCGCTGGACACCGGTGATCCGGTGACGCTGGTCGAGCTGGTCTACGCGTACGCCAGGCAGCGGCGGCTACCCCCGGTGACCGTCAGGTTCACCGGGCTGCGGGCCGGCGAGCGACTCCACGAGCGGATGTTCGGCGCGTCGGAGATCCCGCAGCCGACCCTGCATCCCCGGGTCTGGGCGGTGCGCGCCCCGGAACCGCCGCCCGGCTTCAGCGCCCGGGTGGACCAGCTGATCAGCGCGGCGCACCGCAACGAGGCGCGCCGGTGCCGGGACCTGATGCGCCGGCTGCTGCCGGAGTACCGGCCGGGGGAGCCGCCGCCGCCCGGCTCCGGCGCCCCGTACCCGGAGCGGTTCTGATGGGTCGGCTGCGGGTCGCGACCGTGATCACCCGGATGTCGGCCGGCGCCGGCGGGGTGGCGCTGCGCGGCGCGCTCGCCCTGGACCCCGACCGGTACGACGTCACGGTCGTCGCCGGCGGCACCGGCCTGGACGGTCGGGCGGTCTCCCGCGGGGCGCCCCTGCTCACCGGGCCGGACGCGGTCGCCGAACTGCCGCTGGGCGACCTGCTGGGCGCCGCGTACGGGGCTGGGCTGAGCGTGGTGCGGGTGCCGGACCTGGTGCCGCAGATCGCGCCGGCCCGCGACCTGGCGGCGCTGCGTACGCTCGCCCGGCTGTTCGCCGAGGGCGGTTACGACGTGGTGCACACCCACACGTCGAAGGCCGGCGCACTCGGCCGGTACGCCGCGGCCCGGACCGGCGCGGCGGTGCGGATCGTGCACACCTTCCACGGGCTGCCGTTCCACGACTTCCAGGCCCCCTGGCGGCGTGCGGTGTATCTGTCGATCGAGCGGCGGCTGGGACGGCGTACCGACGCGTTCCTGGCGGTCGGCGGCGCGGTCGCGGCGGAGGCGGTACGGCGTGGCCTGGCGCCGCCCGACCGGATCCGGGCCATCTCGCCGGCGGTGGACCGCATCGGGCACCGGCTGGCCCCGGGACTCGCGCGCCACCGGTTGGGACTACCCCTGGGCGTACGGCTGGTGGGGACCGTCGGGCGGATCGACCACCAGAAGGCGCCCGAGGACTGGGTGGACGCGGTGGCGGCCGCCGGCGACGACGTGTGGGGCGCCTGGATCGGTGACGGTCCGTTGCGGGACCGGCTGCTCGCGAGGGTACGCAGCCGGCTCGCCGGGCGGTTCCGGTGGCTGGGTCACCGTACCGACGTCGGCCAGGTGCTGCCGGCCTTCGACGCTTTCGCCCTCGCCAGCCGGTACGAGGGCCTGCCGTGCGCCGTCGTCGAGGCGATGCAGGCGGGGGTCCCGGTCGCGGCGACCGCGGTGAACGCCGTACCGGAGCTGGTGGTGCCGGGGGACACCGGCATGCTGGCGCCGGCCGGTCAGCCCGCGCTGCTCGGCCGGGCCATCGGACACCTGTTGGACTCGCCGGCCGAGGCGCGCCGGATGGCCGCCACCGCGGCGGTCCGGCTCGGTGACCGGTTCAGCCCGGAGACGCTCGGCGCGGTCCTGGACCAGACCTATCGCGGCGTACCCGCCGGGGGCGTCGCGGCTCAGATCGCCTCGGCGCGGAAGTCGGCGAACGAGAACTGACAGTTGTCGCCGCGCAGCCCCACCCGGCCGGGGGCCTTGACCGGCGGACCTCCGACGCCGCGGTCGGTCGCGACCAGGACGAGCTTGCCGTCGATCCGCACGGTGATGCGTACCGAGCCGCTGTCCAGGGTCACGATGCGGGTCACCACGCGCATCCAGGTGTTCAGCGGCTGTGGCCGGTGTGCCGTGGCCAGGGTGCGGTACCTGCCGGGGGCGGCGCCGCCGGGGAGCTTGCGCTTGACGACGACCAGCCCGTCGCGGCGGAACACGGACACGCCGTACAACTGGTCGGGGTTCTGGTAGCGCAGGAAGATGTGCGCGCCGTCGTACGCCTGGCTGTCGGCGGGGTCGGTGATCGCCTCGATCCGGATCCGCAGGCTCACCTGGACATCGTCGAAGTCGGCGCGGTTGCTCACCACCCGGAAGATGGCCGACCCGGTGCCGTTGGTCGACTTCGCGTCCGGCAGTACGGTGTCGGGCTCGCCGGTCCAGCCGTACCCGTGCCGGGCGAACAGCGACCCGCTGGTCACCCGCCAGTCCTCGGACCGCTTGACGCCGGGCATGTGCGGCTTGTGGAAGGTGCGCTCGTTCGTCACCAGGCGGTCGGGGCCGGCGAAGCCGGGGGTGAACGGCGGCGGCGGCCGCTGCAGGTAGAACCCCACGGCGATCGGCAGGATCAGCAGCATCGCGACCGGGATCAGCAGCGTCCGCGGCCGTCGAGCCGGCCGG
>WNGB01000191.1_pt1 | contig 88596 bp, 92 predicted proteins | sample 5400681 | NCBI WGS metagenome assembly WNGB01 (sample SAMN13153367, study PRJNA577476) | soil metagenome | isolation source: 115 cm soil or saprolite under grassland replicate 2 | place: USA:California | collected 2016-06-15 | reverse complement strand
GTAAGCGGGTGAACTGGGTGCTGGACGCGGATATCCGCGACTTCTTCGGCCAGCTTGATCGGGCATGGCTTCGAAGGTGTCTGCAGCACCGGATCGCGGACAAGCGGGTCCTGCGGCTGATCGACAGGTGGTTGGCGGCTGGTGTCATCGAGGAAGGGCAGTGGTCGGCATGTGAGGAGGGTTCACCGCAGGGGGCATCGGTATCGCCGCTGCTCGCCAACGTGTACCTACACTACGTGTTCGACCTGTGGGCCGACTGGTGGCGACGTCACCGGGCCGCCGGCGATATGATCATCGTGCGGTTCGCTGACGACTACACCGTCGGGTTTGAGTACGAGGATGATGCGCGGCGGTTCCTGAACGAGCTTCGCGAGCGGTTGGCGAAGTTCGGGCTGGAGCTGCATCCGGACAAGACGCGGCTGATCGAGTTCGGGCGACGTGCCGCTATCGATCGGCGGCGGCGAGGTCTGGGTAAACCGGAGACGTTCGAGTTTCTCGGCTTCACGCACATCTGCGCGAGGATGCCGGCCGGGCGGTTCTGGGTCAGGCGCATCACGATCAAGAAACGCATGCGGGCGAAACTGGCGGAGGTCAAGGACCAGCTCAGGCATCGCCGGCATGATCCCATACCGGTTCAGGGGCGGTGGCTGGCCCGAGTGTTGCTCGGGCACATGGCCTACTACGCCGTGCCGGGCAACTCCGACGCGGTATCGGCCTTCCGGTACCAGACAACCCTGCTGTGGCATCGAACGCTGCGGCGACGAAGCCAACGCGGACGGGTCAGCTGGGAACGGATGGACAGGTACGCGACTCGATGGCTCCCCAAAGTCCGGACGATGCACCCCTACCCGAAAGTGCGCCTTGACGCCAAAACCCGAGGCAGGAGCCCGATGCGGTAATTCCGCACGTCGGGATCCGTGCGGGGGGCCGCCCGCAAGGGCGGTCCCTACCGCGACACCTCACCCGACACCCTGCGTCTTCGAGGTCCATGACGAGGTTGCGGGTGGCCTGCGTTACCCAGGCCGCGGTCGGCTGCGCGGTGGCGCCAAGGACGCGGATACGGCGGGTGGCGTGCTCGATGACGGCCAGGACATACAGCCGTGTCCCGGTCAGCGTGACGGCCTCGAAGAAAGTCTGCGGCGATGATGGTCTCGGCCTGCGAGCGCAGGAACGTTGACCAGTTGTCCGATGTCCGCTGTGGTGCCGGCTCGATCCCGGCGTCCTTGAGTATCTCCCACACCGTTGACGGGGCGACCTTCACACCGAGGATGAGCAGCTCGCCTTGGATGCGTCGGTATCCCCACGTGGTGTTCTCGCGGGCCAGGCGCAGTACCAGTGTCCGGATCGATCCGGCGGTGGGTGGCCGTCCGGCACGCTTCGGCCGCGAGATAGCTGCGTGCCGCCGAGCGATGAGATCGCGGTGCCAGCGCAGCACAGTTTCGGGGCGCACCAGCAGCCGGATGTGGCGGAGCACGTCGCGGGGCAGCCGATGCAGTAGGGCGGCGAGGAACGCCCGGTCAGCCGGGGCGAACTGGATCTTCTCGCCGTGCAGTTGCCGTTCGAGGACCGCGATCTGATGCCGGAGCGCGAGGATCTCGGCGTCCTTGGCCCGGTCACTCATCGGCAACAGTCGGAGCATCGCGAGCGCGTTGGTCACACCGAGGTATGCCAGTCGAAGCAGCACGAAGCAGCATCATTGCCCAGCGGCTGGTGGCGATCCGACGCGCGTCGGGAACGCCGATCGCTGCAAGGTTCCGCCGCTGTGGTCGAAGTGGCCGTGAGCTGGGCGGATGAGGTTCTCGGCACCCGCAGGGTCGGCGGCATCCGACAACGCGGTCGGGTTCGCGTTCGAGGAAGCCGCCTACCGCGGTGCCGCCCTCACCGCCCTGCACACCTGGACCCACCCGGTCGCCGGCGAGCCCGGCGACATGCCGCCACTGGTCTACGATGCCGACCGGCTCGAAGCGGACGAGGCCCGGGTACTCATCGAGGCGCTGGGCGGTTGGCGCGACAAGTACCCGGATGTCACCGTGCACCGGCGTCTGATCCGCGGCCACGTCCGCCGCACCCTGATCGAGACGAGCAGCCGGGCACAACTCGTCGTCGTCGGTTCCCGCGGCCGTAGCGGATTCGCCGGCCTGCTGCTCGGATCGGTCAGTCAGGCGGTACTCCATCACGCCGCATGCCCAGTGGCCATCATTCGCCACGACATCACCTGACGATTCCGTACTCGGCCACGATCTCCGCCTCGTCGGCGTTGGCCGGCAGCCGCACGGTCGCTCAAGTCGTCGAACAGACACGGACCAGCGCGGTTATCGTTGCCACCTCTTCTCCCTCGTGTTCCTTACCTCAGTCCGAGCACCGGCGCCTCTAGCCCGCTCAGCGCCCAACGGGCCCCTGGTTCCGGGTCGCGTGGACCGCCGAGATCGTCGATGCAGGACGGTGATCGGTCGCATGAACCACCGCGAGCGGACAGTCACAGTGGTGCGCCAGGGTCTGTACGACCGAACCAAGCAGCAGGCGCCGCAACGCACCGGTGCCGTGCGCGCCGACCACGACGAGGCCGGCGCGTCTGGATGCGGCGAGCATGGCGGCCGGCGGGTTGAGACTGTGCTCCACGATCGGCTCGACCGTCACCATCGGATACCGCTGCACCCAGCCGCCGATCACCCCGGCGAGCAGCAGGATCGCTTGCTCCGTGGCGCCGGCGAAGTTGTACGCCGGTTGCGGGACCGCACGCGCCAAGGTGTCCTGGCTCCAGGCGTACACCGCTTCGAGGGACACGCCGCGCAGCGCGGCCTCGGTGAAGGCGAAGTCGATCGCGTCCCGGGCCGGCGCCGCGGCGTCAATCCCGACTACCACCGGATCGGAGACATGCCCGGTCCACGTTCCCCGGCTTACGACCACGGGACCGCGGCCCCGACCGGCCAGTTGTATGCAGACCGAGCCGGCGGCCAGGCCGAGGAAGCCGCCCCGCCCGCGGCTGCCCACGACGGTCAACTGCGCATCGGCGGACAACTCGATCAACACGCTCGCTGGATGGCCGTCCAGCGCGGTGGCGCTCACGGTCAACGACGGGTACCGGTCAGCCGCACGCCGGCAGGCTTCGCGCAACACCCGATCCGGGTCGATCGGAGGGTCTTCCCGCTGCCCGACGAGGCGCCACGGATCGGACTCACGCACGTGGACGATAGACAAAGGCAGGTCCCGCATGGCCGCCTCCGCCGCAGCGAAGTCCACTGCGGACACGCAGTTCGACGAGCCGTCGACGCCGACGACGACGCCTTTCATGGCACACCTCCGCCATCGGATTTCAATCGCGCGATGCGATCAGGTCGTTGCGCTCAGCGAGCCGATCGACCCGCCCCGAGCCGACGCCGGTCGAGTAGGCAACGAAAGCAGTCGCCCTATCCGACCAAAGCCGCTGTTGGCAACCAGATGGGCATAGTCTCGCCTTCATGGTTGCGGTCGGGGTCTACCCGCCATCAGCGACGGACCACGGCAGCGGCCGTGCGCTTGCGGATGGTCCACTGCCGTTCCGAAACGTCGGACCTGCGACTGCCCGTGTAACGCGTGCTCGCGGTCATCGGCTCACGATCGTCGTCGAAGTAGTCGCCGAACTCGTTGCGTAACATGTCAAAGCCATCTCCTCGGTGAGAGTCACGCCGCACGCACTGCCATCCGGCTCATCTCCAGCTACCGGTTGGCGAACGGATGGCCGCCGCCTTCCACCGCCGGGCAGACCCACTGCCAGTGTTCGCCATCAACGTTTCCCCGGATCCGGTGACGCATACAGGGCCGATGCCCGGCGACGACAGGGCCGAAAGTCCCGTTCGTAGCGGCACAAGGCGCCGATCCGGTCGCCCATCACGGCGGCTGTGGGTCGACGACGGTACCGGAGCGATCCGCGCCGGTCGTCGGGGCGTCGGCGACCGGCAACATCTGGACCCGCCCCACGGCGAGAGCGCCGAGCATGGCCGGCGCTCCTTGACGGCGGCGCCGCACGGCCCCCGGTCGGCGGTCGCGTTACTTCGTTCATCCTGTCCCGATACCCCCGGGGGTAAGATGGCGTGCACCCGGCGAAGGGGCCGAGCATGCGCGTCGACGACACGGTGACCGGTGACGTGATCAGGCGGCTGCGCCGTGCTGAGGGGCAGATCCGTGGCATCATCGCCATGTTGGAGCAGGGCCGCGACTGCGCGGATGTCGTCACCCAGCTCGCTGCCGTGTCCCGGGCGCTCGACCGGGCCGGATTCAAGATCATCACGAGTGGCCTGCAGCAGTGCGTCACCGCCTCCGAGAACGGTGAGGACCAAACGGTGAATCTGGAGCGGTTGGAGCGGCTGTTCCTGTCCCTCGCCTGAGATCCGGTCGCCCCCTGCTCTCGGGACTTCAGTCCCTACAGCGACCCCGGCGTCTCCACATACCCTGGGGGGTATCAGGGGGCGATTGCGATGAGGCGGCTGGTGGTTCTCGGTGCTGGTACCGCGGGCACGATGGTGGTCAACAAGCTACGCCACCGCCTGGACCGGGCCGAGTGGGAAATTTCGGTGGTCGACCGGAGTGACCGCCACTTCTACCAGCCCGGTTACCTGTTCATCCCGTTCGGTGGCGACAAACCCAATGAGATCGTCAAGCCGCGACGGCGGTTCATACCGGACGGGGTGGACCTGGTGTACGGGGAGGTCGACCGGGTCGCGCCGGACGCGGGCGCGGTGTTGCTCACCCACGGGCGCCACCTGCCCTACGACTACCTGGTCATCGCCACCGGAGTGGAGCCGCGGCCGGACCAGACGCCGGGCATGCTCGACGGCGGCCAATGGCACACGAGCATCTTCGACTTCTACACCTACGACGGCGCGGTTGCGCTGGCCGCAGCGCTGCGGGAGTTCGAGGGCGGTCGGTTGGTGGTACACGTCGTCGACATGCCGATCAAGTGCCCGGTCGCGCCGCTGGAGTTCACGTTCCTGGCCGACGCGTTCTTCCGCCGGTGCGGAATGCGGGATCGGGTGGACCTGGTGTACGCCACGCCGCTGCCCGGCGCGTTCACCAAGCCGGTCGCATCGAGGCTGCTCGGCTCGATGCTCGACGAGCGCAAGATCGCCCTGGAGACGGACTTCCTCCTCGAGCGCGTCGAGGGCAAGAACCTCGTCTCGTACGACGAGCGGAAGATCCCCTTCGACCTGCTGGTCACCGTACCGCTGAACATGGGCGCCGAGTACGTGGCCCGTTCCGGGCTGGGCAACGAGCTCAACCTGGTAACGGTGGACAAGCACACGCTGCTGTCCACGGCGTACCCGAACATCTTCGGCCTCGGCGACGCCAGCAACATCCCCGCCTCCAAGGCCGGCTCCGTGGCGCATTTCTCGGTCGAGGTGTTCACCGACAACTTCCTGCAGCATGTTCGCGGTGAGCCGATGACCGGACGCTTCGACGGCCACGCCAACTGCTTCGTCGAATCCGGCGACGGCAAGGCGCTGCTCATCGACTTCAGCTACGACACCGAACCACTGCCCGGTAAGTACCCGGTGCCTGGCGTCGGACCGTTCAGCCTGCTCAAGGAGACCGCCATCAACCACTGGGGCAAGCTCGCGTTCCGCTGGATGTACTGGAACCTGCTGCTACCCGGGCGACCCATCCCGCTGCCGGCGCACATGTCGATGGCCGGCAAGCACCCCGAGGAGTAGCCATGCCTGTCACCACCATCGCCGGTCGCAACGTCCACGTCGACGACGAAGGCTTCCTCACCGTCTACGACGAGTGGGACGACGACCTGGCCAAGCAGTTGGCCGCACAGATCGGCATCGACCTGACCGACGCACACTGGAAGGCCATCCGGTTCCTGCGCGACGACTTCCGCAGCCAAGGTGAGACCGCGACACTGCGGCGGGTGTCGGTCATGGGTGGCATCCCGACCAAGGATCTGTTCGCCCTGTTCCCCAAGAAGCCGGCCAAGAAGATGGCCTACATCGCCGGCCTGCCCAAGCCACACGGCTGTGTCTGAACACGGAGGCGTCCTGCCATGACCACCGAAACCGCGCCGACGATCGTACCCAACTTCGACGACGACACGACCAGCGGCCGCAAGCTCGCCATCATCTGCTCAAAGGGCAACCTCGACATGGCGTACCCCGGGCTGGTGCTCGCCAACGCCGCACTCGGCGAAGGCGTGGAGACCCACTTGTTCTTCACCTTCTGGGGCTTCGACATGATCACCAAGTCCCGGATGCACGACCTGAAGTTCACCCCGCTGGGCAACACCGCCACCCACATGCCGCAAGGACTCGGCGGCATCCCGGGCGTGACCGCGATGGCCACGCACATGATGAAGAAGCAGATCGCCGAGGTCGGCGTGCCCGAGGTACCCGAGTTCCTGGAACAGATCGTCGCCTCCGGCGGCCACCTGTGGGCCTGCCGGATGTCCGCCGACATGATGCACCTCACCGAAACCGACCTCTACGAGGAGGTCGAGGGCATCATCAGCGCCGCCGACTTCATCGAAAAGACCGACGGCGCCCAACTGTTGTTCATCTGACGAAGGGGAGCCGTCATGGAGTCGGTCAGCCCGGCCATCACGACAGCCGCCGTCGGCTACCTCGGCGGTGAAGCATACGAGATCCAGATCCGAGGCCATCGGGTACGCGTCGACCAACCCGCCGAAGCGGGTGGGGACGACAGCGCGCCCACCCCCACCGAGCTGTTCGTCGGCTCGCTAGCCGCGTGCGTCGCGTTCTACGCCGGGCGCTACCTGACCCGCCACGGTCTCAGCCTGGACGGCCTGGACGTGGACGCGGAGTTCGAGATGGCCATCGACCGGCCGGCTCGAGTGACCGCGATCCGGCTCACCGTATGGGTGCCCGATGGATTTCCCGCCGAACGCCGCGCGGCTTTGGCGGCCGTCGCCTCCCACTGCACCGTGCACAACAGCCTGACCACACCGCCGGAGGTCAGCATCGCGCTCCAATGAGCCGGCAGACGCCGGCCAGCCCTCGCGCTCACGCCAGCGGGAACGTTGCCGTCAAGACGCCCGTCTGGCTGGCGCAGTTCTGTGCCGTGCCCGGGCGCAGACAAGCCTGCGCCAACCCGGACGCCAAGGCGCTGGCCGCCTCGATCGAACGCGCTCAGGCCGACGAGGTCAGCAAGCTCGAGAAGATCCTCGACCGGCTCCGACCCCAGACCCCTCCGCGGCCGGGCCAGTGGCGACCGGGCATCGACGGACGACCCCGCCCCGACGGGAAAGATCAACGAAGCGCGACACCCACCACCCGTGTCAGGTGGTTGAGATGTACTGAGATTCGGAGGATCGGTCGGTCACTCGTAGGACTGCCCGGCCCAAGCAAAGTCGATCAGCCTGTCCCAGCCGAGGGCAGGCAGGACGGTCAGGGGTGGGTCCGCGACGACAGCGGCGGTCTGGATGCGATCGTCGGCGCCGAAGCCGCCGAAGGTGCCTGCGGCGGCGCACTCAAGGTAGCCGGCGAGGTGTTGGTTGTACCAGTACCCGGCGCAGGAGCGCGGGCCGGCGTCGGCGGGATGACGGCAGTCCATCCCGAAGTACTCGGTGACCGCGTCGGGTGGGTCCTCGGCGAAGTCGGCCAAGTCGGCGGCCTGCGACAGCAGCACCCGCCGCCAGTCGTCGTACCCCAACGGCCCGCTGTTGGGGATGCTCAGATCGGCGCGGCGCCAGGCCGAGTCGACATCGGGCGGCTCGGCGGTAGCGGCGGCCAGCAGCAGCGCCCCGACGGTCTCCGGGGCAAGGGTCTCCTGCGCACGCACGGCGGCGCCCAGTCGGTACAGGGTCAGCAGGTAGGTCCGCAGGTCCCGGCCGCCAGCGATGTCGGGGATCTTCCGGCATAGCTCGTACAGATCGGCGTTCCACATCAGGGCGGTGGTCCACGGTCTGTCGGGCGGCATGCCGGCTGGGGGTTCGGGCGGGCGTCCGCACGGCGCCGGGGGGTCGGTCCATCCGCCGGTGTAAATGACGACGGGCGTAGGTTCCGTACAACACCGCCAAAGTCTGTGCAGGAAGGACTACGCCCGCGCCATCACCAGTATCCCCGACGGAGAAGATCCGTGGCGAGATCGACGTGTTGTTCGGCTCCGGCCGCGAGCTGAGCGAGGTACTGGAAGACGTCGCCCGATTGGGCGCGCGTCTGATCATGCAGGCGGCGGTGGAGGCCGAGGTTGCCGAGTTCCTTGGCCGGGCCCGCTACCAGCGGAGGGTTTGACGCGCCGGATGCGCGGCCGGGCTCACGTAGCGGGTACTGCCCGACCACGGTGAAGACGACTGCCGGGCCGGTCACGGTGGAGCGGCCGAAGCTGCGTGCCACCGACGAGAAGTTCGTCTCCCGGTTGTTCGGCACCGGTGTGTCCAAGACCAACGCGTTGGAAACGTTGGTGATCGCCGGGTTCGTGCGCGGCCTGTCCGTGCGCGACGTGGAAGCGGCGCAGGCCGACGCGTTGCGCCCACAGGCGGCGCTGTCCAAGTCGACCGTGTCCCGGGTGTGCCAGGCCATCCGCGACGAGTTCGACACCTGGCGTACCCGTCGCCTGGACGAGGTGGAGCTGGACTACCTGTTCCTGGATGGCTCGCACTTCAAGATGCACACCGGTACCCGGGCCGAGCCGGTGCTGGCCGCGTGGGCCATCACCACCGCCGGAAAGCCGGTCCTGGTCGGCCTGGAGGCCGCTGGCAACGAAGGCAACGACGCCCGGGACGGCTTCCTCGACGAGCTCAAACAGTGCGGCCTGCACCCGCCGCTGCTGGTTATCTCCGACGGCGCCGCTGGGCTGGTCGGTGCGATCGACCGCGCCATGGCCCGCTCGCTGCGCCAACGCTGTCTGATCCACCGGGCCAGAAATATCCTGGCCAAGGTACCCGCCCACGCCAGGCCGAGGTCAAGGTCGCCTACTGGGCGATCTTCGACGTGCCGGCCGACGTGCCACCCGGCGAGAAGGCCGAAGCCCTTGTCCAGCAACGCATCCAGACCTTCGCCGCCACCTACAACACGGCGTACCCGGCCGCGGTATGCGCCCTGCTCGCCGACCGTCAAGCCCCAACGGTGTACCTGCGCTTCCCCCGCGCGCACTGGCACCGCATCCGCCACTCCAACTTCATATGGGTTAACCGGCCAACGGAGACACGGCCTGTCGATGCGGTGCGAGCCTCCCGCGGCTGGGAGCGATCCGGGTTCATCCTGAGCCTGGACGTGGCCTGTGGAGGTGGCCATGACGGTCGTGGTGGAGTACGGAGCCGGTTCGCATCGGCTGATCGGTTCGTGGCCTGGTGTCGCGGTGGCCAACGCGTTCTTGGCGCATTTGCAGACTCGCCGGTTCTCGCCGGCGACGGTGCGGGCGTACGCATTCGACGTAGTGTGCCTGGCCCGTTTCTTGGAGGAGCGCAGGATCGCCCTCGGCGCCGTGGTGCCCACCGACATCTTCGACTGGGTTGACTGGCAGTCACGTGGCGGACGGCGAGGCGGCGGCACGGTGGTGCCGATGCACGCCGGGCGGGGTGCGGCGCCGGCGTCGGTGAACCGGCGAGTGGCCGCGGTGCGGGCGTTGTTCGAGTACTTGGTGATGGCCGGTGCCCGGGCCGACAATCCGGTGCCGGCGCCGCGACGCGGTCAGGGCCTGCGGCCGAAGTCGAGGGGCATGCTGGGGCATTTGGGGCCGGGCCGGGTGCGGGGCGGCGGGCGGCTGGTGCGCCAGGAACGCCGGCTGCCCGAGTCGCTGGACTCGGTTGACGTGTCGGTGTTCTTGGCCGACCTCGGGTCACACCGGGACCGGGCCATCGTGCTGGCGATGGTGCTCGGTGGCTTGCGTGCCGGTGAGGTCCGACGGCTGGCGCTGGCCGACGTCGACCAGGGCCGCCGTCAGCTGCGGGTGGTCGGCCAGGGCGGCCGGGAGCGGATCGTCCCGGTCGATGGTGTGTTCTTCGCCGAGCTGGCCGCCTACCTGGCCCGGGAGCGTCCGGCTGGGCTTGGCACACCCGAGTGTTTCGTGGTGCTGCACGGCCCGACCACGGGCCGGCCGCTGACCGAGGCCGGGATGCGCAGCACGTTTCGCTACCACCGGCAGCGCTCGGGTGCGCCGCGGGTGCGGCCGCATCGTCTGCGCCACACCTACGGCACCGAGTTGGCCGCGGCCGGGATCGATCTGCTGGTGCTGCGGGAGTTGATGGGTCACGCCTCCCCGGAGACCACCGCCGGGTACGTGCACCTGTCCAACGAGCATCTCGCCGCCGAGTACGCGGCGGCCCGGGCGGTGATCGGACGATGACGGCCGCCGTCGCCCGGTTCGCCACCCTCGACGATCATCGTCTGCTGGATGGCTACGCCCGGTTCTGCCACCGTGTCGGCCTGCCTGACCGCGGCCTGCGTGACCGGCTGCGCCTGGCTCGGCTGTTCCTGGCCGAACACCCAGACCTTACGGCGTGGATGGCCCGACCGACCCGGACCCGGCTCGCCGACCTGCGCCGGGTCAAGGCGTGGCCGCTGATCTCGTGGGCTGCGCTGTCCGGAGCGGTGCGCGTCGACCCGGATCTGTTGGCGGCCAAGGACCTGGGAGGCATGAGCGCCACGGTCCGGCAGCTGTGGCCGGCAGACTTTCGGCGCCTGTGGGACACCGCGCAGCGGCTCGGGTGGAGTTACTACTGGTCGCGAAGCGTCATCGACCAGTTTGTGCCAGCGATCCTCGCGTGGTCGCAGCAGAGCATCAGCGACCTCGATACACCCACGCTCGATCGCTTCACCACCGCCCTCGACGAGGTCACCAGCGCGTCGGCGACCACGCTGCGACAGTGGCACGGACGGCTGTTCGGCCTACGTCAACTGCTGTTCGAGTGCGGCCAGCTAGCCGAACCGCCCAAGCGTGGCCCCGGCTGGCGCCTCGGTAGAGCAACGGCTGGCTGCCGTGCCCGCACCGCAACTGCGTCGGGCCATGGCCCGCTACGTGCAGACCCGCGCAGCGGTGCTGGCACCGTCCTCAGTGGACGGACTGGTCAACGACCTCATCCCGTTCGGCGCCTTCCTTGGCGAACGCTTCCCCACGGTGCAGACGCCGCGCCAGCTCGAACGTCACCACATCGAGGCCTTCCTGGCCTGGAACCGGACCAGGACATGGCGCGGGCGCGTGAGTCGCGACCAACGGGTCTCCGTCTCCGCCGTACACAGCGCCGTGCTGACCGTGCGCAACTTCCTCGACGACATCACGCTGTGGGGATGGGCCGACCGGCCCCCACGCCGGCTGGTCTTCGCCAGCGACGTGCCGCGCCTGCCCCGGCCGCTGCCCCGCGCGCTCGCACCAGACGCCGACGCTGCATTGATGGCCGCGGTCGGGCACCTCGACGATCCCTTCGCCCGCTCGGCGATCCTGTTGCTACGCCGCGCCGGCCTGCGCCTGGGCGAGTGCCTCGACCTCGAACTCGGCTGCGTCGTCGACTACGGGCCTACCGGCACCTGGCTGCGCGTGCCACTGGGCAAGCTCGGCACCGAGCGCACCGTTCCGCTCGACACGGACACCGTGGCCGCGCTGGACGCCTGGGCCGACCACCGAGGCCAGCAACGGCCACACCCACACCCTCGCACCGGCAACCCCACCGACTTCCTGTTCGCCGACCACGGCCGACGACTGAAAGCCTGGCGCATCCGCACCGGCCTGCGCAGCGCCACGGCAGCGGCCGGCCTGGCCGGCGCCGGCGGGCGGCCGCTCAACGTCACCCCGCACCAACTGCGGCACACCTACGCCACCGAACTGGCCAACGCCGGGATGAGCCTGCAAGCGCTCATGGCCGTCCTCGGCCACGTCACCCCGGAGATGACCCTGCGCTACGCCACGCTCACCTCGCCCACCCCTGCGCACCGCCTACGACCAGGCCATCGGCAAAGTACGAAGGAGCCTGCCGATCGCCCCCGCCGGCCGGCCGATCGTGCCGGCCAAAGTGGACTGGATCGCCTCCGAGTTCCTCAAAACCCGCCTCGCCCACGGCTACTGCTCTCGCCATCTCGCCGCCGGCGCCTGCCCGTACGCCAACATCTGCGAGACCTGCAACAACTTCGTCCCAGGCTCCGAACACCTGCCCGTGCTGCGCGACCAACTCGCCGACATCCGCCAGCTGCGCGCAGACGCCCAGCAACGCGGCTGGACGGACGAGACGAAACGGCACAGCCACGTCATCGACGCCCTCGAAACCCACTGCCACAGACTGGAAACCCGGCCCGCCCCTTGACAAGATCACGTTGGCCGGTTAATCGAACGCACCTTCGGCGAGACCCGTCGCCGCGTCAAGGTCATCGGCCGGCTCCCCGGCGAGACCAGCTGCCTGTCCCTGGTCTGGGCCGTCCTGGACCGGGCCTCCCGCGGCTGGCGTGGCTTCACCATCACCGCCGCCGGGACCCGTCTGCTACAAGACCTGCGCCGCTAACTCTTCGATCCACCCACATCGATCCACCCACATTGATCCGCCGACACGCCAAGCAGATCCACCAACCCGCCACCGACGCGGCCTAACATCAACCACCACGGAGCCGCGCTACGCCGTCATTTACACCGCTCCTGGCACGCGACCACCACGTCAGCTTCGTGGACAACCTGCGTGCCCGCGGGGTCACCGTCGAGATCCTAGGAACGGCCAGTCAACCGTTCCTACGCCCGGGCGGCACGCGGCTTCGCCTCAGCGGCGACGGGCTGAATCAGGCGTCCATGGTCGAGTCGTACAACTACGACGCGACCGATCTGGGCACCGACGCGCTACAGGCGGCCACCGATGACGCCGGCGGGATCCGGCCGGATGGCACGCCCAAGACCGGTACCGTGTCGTGGCCCGGGCCGGTGCACTTCTTCCGCTCCGAGCGGGTGCTGGTGCTGTACGTGGGTGGCGACGCGGACGTGGTGGTTGCTGACCGACTTGCTCGGTCCGCAGTTCGCAGGCCAGTGACCGCGCCCACCACGGGGCGGCCTAGCGGACGGGTTGAGGCCAGGGAAACGTCGCTGCAGACCGTTTGTTGGCGGATGTCCAATGTGGACTTGTTCCTGCGAGTCGGCGTTCGCCGTCCTGGGGTGCCCGTTGCCGGCAAGGTGGATCGGGGTCTGGCCATGGTTGGTAGCGGTATCCCGTTCCGGGTTCGTGAGCAGGTGGCGGGGTCGTGCCCGGTCGCTGACCTGAATTTTCCTTACCTCATAAGGTGAATGATCTTGTCACGTGGCCGCGCCGGGGACCGGCTGTCGGCGACGTGTCTAGGGATGTCCACAGTAGAAAAGATTACGTCCGTGAATCGGTTACTACGGATGTGCGGTTCTGCGGCGAGCGCTGCTGCGAGGGCGGGGAGGAACTTGTCTTCTTGAAGTCAGCCGCGGCCGCTTTGTTGGGTGCCGGGGCAGGCTGACGGTGCGGTGGGCTACCGGTGGCGGGCGGCGCCCACCGGATGGCGGCCGGCGTACTCGAAAAGTTGTTCGCCGCGGTGCTGCACGATGCCGGTGGCAGCGGCGAGTACGAGCAGCAGTACCGCGAGGGTTGCCAAGCTGGCGGGCGGCGCGGCGCAGGCGGTGCCATCAGCGCCCGGACCCGCTGGGGCACGTCGCCGCCGGTCGCGGCGAGGGCGAGCGTCGCGGCCCGGTCGGGGTTGCGGGCGATCAGCGCAATGCGGGCCAGTGCCCGGGCCGCGACGCGGCGGTCCCCGACGGTGGTGGCGGCGTCCTCGTCGGCCCACCGTTCCACACACCTGGCCGCGGCGCGGGCGGTGGGGCGCAGCAGCGGGTTGGCGGCTGCGGCGAGGTCGGCGGCCAGCAGCCACCAGGCGTGGCGGTGCAGCAGGTGGGAGCTCTCGTGGGCGAGCAGCACCCGCCGTTCGTCGCCGATCAGGGCATGCGGCAGCCCGGTGGTGACCACGATCCGGCCGGCTGGCTGGGGGGTGGTGAACGCATCCGGTCGCCGATCGTCCACGACGAGAAGGGTGCCGGCGGCGGTCAGGTGCCGGCAGTTGCGGCGCACCGCGATCAGTGCTCGGCAGCGGCGGGTGACGACGATCAGCCACCATCCGGCGGCGGGCAGCAACACGATTGCGCTGCCGGCCGCGACCTGGGTGGGGATCGGGTCGGCTGAGCGCAGGTCGGCGGCCGACCACTCGCCGAGCGCGGCGACCGCCGGGAGTTGGCCGACCCAGGTGAAGGCCACGACGCCGAGGACGAACACGCTGCACCCGGCGACCAGGACGCTGGCCGCAACGAGAATGCGGGTCGCCGCGGCCGGCGGCAGCCGGCGGCCGAGTCCGGGGCCGATGGCGGCGACCAGCAGCGACACCGCCACCGCAACGGCTACCGCGGCCCTCACCGGGTGCCGCCGTCGTCGATGCGCCCGATCAGCTCGATCAAGGCCCGTTCGTCGTCGTCGCTGAGCACACCGAGAAACTGGCGGAGCACCGCGACGCGGTCGTCGCCGCCCTCGAGCAGGCGCTGCATCTGCCGGGCGGTCACCTCGGCCCGATCGACCACGGCGGTGTAGGCGAAGGCGCGGCCGGCCCGCCGGCGGGCCACCAGGCCCTGCTCGGACAGCCGGTTGAGCACGGTCATCACCGTCGTATAGGCCAGCTCGGCGCCGATGGCGTCGCGGACCTGACCCGGGGTCATCGGCACGTCCGCGGCCAGCAGGACGGCGAGCACCTGCTGCTTGAGGTCGCCCCGCCCGCGGCGTTCGGCGTCCATGCCCACCCCACCCTTCCACGTCCGCCCCGGGCCTGTCCCAGCGGACAAATCTACTACGTGGGAGAGTAGTACGTCGGGGATCGGAGGCAGGAGGTCCGACCGGATGAGCCGTGCACCGATCCGCCGCCCTCCGCTCAGCCGTATCCCGCTACGCCACCCGCATGGCAGGCCGGATGACGGCGGCGGCGCGGCGCCCCGCCACAGCGATCCCGGGCCGGCGCGGCCGCGAGGGCGCCGACCGTCCAGTGTGGAGGGACAGTGATGATCGATAGCATCGCCGGCACATTCTCGGCCTGCACGGCTGGGCGGCCCTTGCCATCGTGTTCGCGCTGCCGCTGCTGGAGTCCTCGGCGTTCGTAGGGTTCGTGTTCCCCGGGGAGATCGCGGTGCTGCTCGGCGGGGTGCTCGCCTTCCAACACCGGGTCAGCCTGGTCGCCGTGTTGGCCGCGGCGATATCGGGCGCGGTCCTCGGCGACACGGTCGGGTACTGGGTGGGGCGCCGCTACGGCCGGCGCCTGCTCAGTGGCCGGGTCGGCCGCCTGATCAGGCGCGAACACGTGGAGCGGGCCGAGCGGTACCTGGCCGAACAGGGCGGCAAAGCGGTGTTCCTCGGCCGGTTCACCGCCGCGCTGCGGGTCATGATCCCCGGGCTGGCCGGGATGGCCCGGATGCGGTACCGCACGTTCGTCGTCTACAACATCGCCGGCGGCGCGGCGTGGGCGACCGGCATGGTGCTGCTGGGCTACCTGGTCGGGGCGAGCTGGCAGCGGGCGGCACACTGGGCCAGCCGGATCGGGCTGGTACTGCTCGCGCTGATCGTGCTCGGGTTCGCGCTCCGACTGGCCGGTACAGCCACCCGTCGGCGCTCCGAGCGGCTACGGGCGCTCGGGGACCGGCTGGCCGCCACCGCGCCGGCCGCGTGGGTCCGGCGGCGTTTCCCCGCCCAGGTGGGGTGGCTGCGCCGCCGGGCGGACCCCACCACCCCGGCGGGTCTTCCGTTGACCGCCACCCTGGCCGCTGCCGCCCTGTTCGCGTGGGTCTTCGGCGGGCTGACCCAGGACGTGATCGCCGGCGAGGGCATCGCCTCGCTGGACCCCCGCGTCCACGGGTTCGCGGTCGCGTACCGCACCGAGTGGCTGACCGCGATCATGCATAACCTGACCTGGCTCGGGTCCAGCTGGATCCTCGTCCCGCTGCTGGTCGCCGCCACCGCAGTCCTGCTGCGTCGGCGCGACCGGCGGGCGGTGTGGTGGTTGTGGGCGGCGTTCCTCGGTGCCGCCATGCTCAACGCCCTCGCCAAGCCGCTGGTACACCGGCCCCGGCCACCCGCAGCCGACCTGATCGGCGCGGCCAGCGGCCCGTCCTACCCGTCCGGGCACGCCGCCCAGGCCATCGCCGCCTGGGGCATGCTCGCCGTCGTCACGCTGGCCGGCCGGTCGCCCCGCACCCGACCCGGTGTACTGATCGCCGCGGCGGTCGTGGTGCTCCTCGTCGGCGCCTCCCGGATCTACCTGGGCGCGCACTGGCTCACCGACGTGCTGGCCGGCTACGCCCTAGGCGCCACCTGGCTGGCGCTGCTGGTCGCGCTTCGGCTGCGCCGCCACCGCGGCATCACACAACCACCCGCCGGGAGCCCACGGGCGACGCGACGCGCTCGGAGGTGAACCGATCGGGCCGCCGGACACCGGAGTCGCGTGTCCTCGGGCGCGCGGGTCGGGGCGACCGCGACGGTGGGTCGTCCGGGCGGGCGCCGTCGACACATCGCCCGAAACGGCGGCCGCCGCGACGCTGGGGGCCAGGCTGTTCAGGGCGCTGGAGTGGCCGAGTCGGGCGCCGGCGCCAGCAGCGGCCGCAGCCAGGTCCGGCCGGCCGCGACGACCAGCAGGGTCAGGGCCGGGCGGAGCACCGCGTACAGCAGGGCCGCGACCACCCCGCCGAGCAGCAGGCCGGCGGCCACGTCGCCGGGATAGTGGGCACCGACATACACCCGCGCGGCGGCCATCGCGACCGCCGCGGCCACCGCGGCCACACCCAGCCGCCAGGACACCAGCAGCAGGCCGACCGCGGCGGCGCCGGCCATCGTGGCGTGGTCGGACGGGAACGAGAAGTCGCTGCTGCGATGGGCCAGCACGATCAGGTCCGGGTGCGCGGTGTAGGGGCGGGGCCGGGCCACCGCATGCACGATCGGCTGGTTGAGCGCCACCGCCGCCAGCATCGCCGTGCCGGCGCAGATCGCGGCAGCCATCCTCGTCGGGTCGCCGTGCGGCGCGCGGTCCACCAGCCCGCCAGCAACAGGACGGCGAACAGGGCCACGCCGAAGCTGGCGTAGCCGTTCACCACCGTGTGCAGCCACGGTGTGGGCGCGCGCGAAACGATTGACCACCTCAAACAGCCGCCCGTCCACGCCCGTCTCCTGACCTAAGTTCTACTACGTTTCGCCGTAGTAGAACTTACTACGACGACAAACGTAGTAGCGATCGAGTCGTGGTTGCGTCTGTTCCGGCCGCCAGGCTCAGGTCGTCGTTGTGCGGGTTTCGCACCCTCACGGCGAGGTCCGGTACGTCCCAGGGCCCGGTTCGAGGGTCGAGGTTGGGCCTGGTGTGGCGTGAAGCGTCGAACTGTGGGCCGGCGTCGTGATCCTCACCGCGCTAGCCGGCGCGCTGATCGGCGGCCTGATCCGGCCCTGGCCCGGCCAACCCGCGGGTGAGCGAACGCAGTCCCGGACTGCGGCCGGGTCCCCGCGGCCGGGATCCGTCGGACACCGGGACTCCCATTCGGCGAGCGGACGCTGGTACCGGGGCGATCCCTGAGACCGCTCGCCGGGCGCACTATCCGTCACTGTGGGCCGGCGTCGACAGCCTCGCCAAGATCTCAACCCGCCTGTGGCGATCCGCCGGTACGCCCACGCCGGGCGTACCCGGCCTCGTCCGCGCTCTGCGGGCACGGCCAATGCGCTGCCACTGGCATGTGACCGCCTGTGTGTCGTGGACGCAGGTCAATCCGCCGTCAAGCGGACCTCGCCTGGTACAGGCGGTAGGCACCGGCGATGACCATGCCGCCGAAGCCGAGCACGTCGCGGCGACGCACCACCGCCGTGGCGCACAGCGGGCGCGGCCGGCCCGCCGCCGGTAGGCACCTCGTTGCGGCGGCGAGTGCCCCGGCAACGCCGGATGCTCGCCGCGCCCGCGGCGCATATCGCCACCCCGTCTGGGAAGCATGCCCGGATGGATGCCCGCCAGCGTGGGGTGATGGCAGTTCCGGCGGTAGGACCGGAATGCTGGTCGGCGGGCGCGGCGATCATCGCCACGTTCGCCACGACCACGCTGAACGGGACGGCCTCTCTGCCAGCGCACACCGGCACACCGAGTCGAAAGGTCTTTGTACCCATGAAGGGCTACACGCTCGGTAGCCGGGCCGCGCTGGCCGGCGCGTCCTCGCCACCGCCGTCACGCTGGCCGCATGCAGTGGTAATGACGGCGGCGCTCGCCCCGTGTCCGCCAGCAGCCACGGGGCGAGCGGCAAATCAAACACGATATTCAACAATGTCGATGTGATGTTCGTCCACATGATGATCCCTCATCACCAGCAGGCCGTCGAGATGGCCACCCTGGCCGAGACCAAGGCGGCCGACCCGCGGGTCAAGCAACTCGCCGGGCAAATCGGGGCCGCCCAGACCTCGGAGATCGCCACGATGAAGACGTGGCTGACCGTTTGGGGCCAACCGACCATGATGCCCAGCTGCCACGGCATGAGCTGCATGCCCGGCGGAGGGATGCCTAGCGCCATGCCCAGTGGGATGCCAAGGATGCCCGGCATGATGTCCAGCGGCGACATGGCCAAGCTGAAGGCGGCCACCGGCAAGGACTTCGACAGGCAGTTCCTCCAGATGATGATCGCCCACCACAAGGGCGCGATCCAGATGGCCCAGGCGGAGCAGACCAACGGAGCCAACCCGGACGCCAAGGCCCTCGCCGGCCGCATCATCACAAACCAGCAGGCCGAAATCGCCACCATGCAGAAGATGCTCGCCCAGATGTAGCCACGGACGTACCCAACGGGCTGGCCATGGGGGTGAGTGCCCATACCCCGTCGACGCGTCACCTACCGGCGGAGCAGGAGCCGCCGATGGCAGTCGGGCCCCGAAGTGTCCCATGCGGACACACCGCAGCCTTCACTCGCCACCACTGGCGTACCTGACCAACCCGGGATCCGATACCCGTCCGCCCCCCGTCCGTTGCCGCCACAGACCCTGTGGCGGGTGGGCGAGGCTGGCGCGGTAGCGCTGGTCGACGGTAGGTCCCGGGGTCTCGGCTGGTTGCTCTTCCTGCGGCGGCGAGGCTGGCCGGGGAGCCGTCGACGCCGACGAGTACGGGCCTGCCGGTCATATGCTGCCTTCGGTTGGCTCTGCGGCCGGACGGCTGCGCCGGCTGTTTGGTCGGGTGCACGATGCGGTCGAGGCGGATGGCCGCGTATCCGAGGGTGGCGGCTGCGCAGGCGATGAGCAGGTCCACCGGTGTCAGCGGCTGGGTACTGAGCAGGTCGCGCAGTGGTGGCAGGTACAGGCCGGCGAACTGCAGCGCCAGGGCGCCGGCCACGGCGACCAGCAGCATGGGGTTGGCCCGGGTGCCCGGCCGGGCCCGCGAACCGAGTGCGACCGCCAGTTGGGTGGCGCCCAGGGCGAAGAAGGCCATGCTCTGCCACGGACGTCCGGTCGCGTGCGCCCATACCGCCAGGCCGAGGGTGACCGCGGCGATCACCACGCCGACCCGGGCGATGCGCTGCCAGAGCCCGGCGCCCAGGACGCTTTCGGCCGGTGGCCGGGGCGGGCGGCGCATGACCTTCGGGTCGACCGGTTCGCTGCCCAGGGCCACGCCGGGCAGTCCGTGGGTGAGCAGGTTGACCCAGAGGATCTGCGCCGGCAGCAGCGGCAGCGGCAGGCCGAGCAGCGGCCCGGCCAGCATCACCACGATCTCCGCGCTGCCGCCGGACAGGCCGTAGAGCAGGAAGCGGCGGATGTTGGCGTACACCCGGCGGCCCTCTTCGGCGGCGGCCACCACGGTGGCCAGTTCGTCGTCGGCCAGTACCAGGTCGGCGGCCTGCCGGGCGACCTCCGTGCCGCGTTTGCCCATTGCCACACCGATGTCGGCGCGGTGCAGGGCCGGACCGTCGTTGACCCCGTCGCCGGTCATCGCGACCACGTCGCCGGCCTCTTGGCGGGCCTGGATGATGTCGAGCTTCTGCTCCGGGGTGGCCCGGGCGAACACCCGCGCGGTACGCAGCCGTGGATCGTCGCGGGCGGGCAGCTGCCGGCAGTCGACGACCAGCCCGCCGGCCGGGATGATGCCCAGTTCGGTGGCCACCGCGCGGGCGGTGGCCGGGTGGTCGCCGGTGATCAGCACCGGGGTGATGCCGGCGGCCTGGCAGGCCTTGATCGTCGCCGCGGCCGCGGGGCGGGGCGGGTCGGCCAGGGCGACCAGGCCCAGCAGATCCAGGCTCCGCTCCAGCTCCCCGGCCGGGGGTACGGTGTCCCGGTCGGCCTGGGCGATGGCCAGCACCCGGTACCCGTCGCGGGCCAGTTCCTCGGCCCGGTGGGCCGCCCGGGCCACCGTGGCGGCGTCGGTGGCCAGCACGTCGGGTGCCAGGACCGATTCCGGGGCGCCCTTGCAGACGATCCGCACCCCGCCGTCCGGCAGGCCGTGTACGGTGGTCATCCGCTTGCGGGCGCTGTCGAAGGGCAGCTCGGCCACGCGCGGCAACCGCGTGGCGAGGCTGGCCGGGTCGAGCCCGGCCTTGCCGCCCGCGGCCAGCAGCGCCGCCTCGGTCGGGTCGCCCACCGCGGCCCACGGCTGGCCGTCGTCCTCGGGTGGGCGCAGCGCCGCGTCGTTGCACAGCACGGCGGCGGTGAGCAGGTCGGTCACGTCTGGCGTGTCGGCTGGCTCGAGGACCCGACCAGCCTCGCGGACCCGGCCGGCTGGGGCGTACCCGGCGCCCTCCAGCGTCGCGTCGCGGTGCGGGGTCCACAGGTGGGCGGCGAACATGACGCCTTCGGTGAGGGTGCCGGTCTTGTCGGTGGCGAACACCGTGACCGAGCCGAGCGTCTCCACGGCGGGCAGCCGGCGGATCAGCGCGTGTCGGGCGGCCATCCGCCGGGCGCCCAGCGCGAGGGCGAGGGTGACCACGGCGGGCAGCGACTCCGGTACGGCGGCCACCACCAGGCTGATCGCGGTGATCACCATCAGCTCGACCGGTTGGCCCCGGACCAGTCCCAGCGCCAGGACCACGGCGCACAGGGCGACCGCGGCACCGGCCAGGACCCGCCCGACGCCCATCAGGCGCCGTTGTAGCGGGCTCAGCGTGGGTCCGGTGGCCATCAGCGCGGCCACCCGGCCCATCGCGCTCGCGGTCCCGGTTGCGGTGACCGTCGCCAGGCCCCGGCCGCGTACCACGACGGTACCGGCCGACACCGCGTCTCCGGGTTGCTCCCGGTCACCCGGCGCGGCCTTGTCCACCGGTACCGACTCTCCGGTCAGCGCCGCCTCGTCAACCAGCAGCACGGCGGACTCGACCACGGTCGCGTCGGCCGCCACGATGTCGCCCTCGGCCAGCACCAGCAGGTCGCCGACCACCACGTCCGCGGCCGGGACCAGTTGCTGGCGGCCGTCGCGCAGCACCCGCGCCTCGGGCGCGGCCAGCGCCGAAAGCGCGGTGATCGCCCGGTCGGCCTTGACCTCCTGGGCCACCCCGACCGAGGTGTTGACCACGACCACCAGGGCGATGACCGCCGCGTCGGTCCAGTCACCGGTGACGACGGTCAGCACGGCCGCGGCCAGCAGCACCAGGATCAGCGGATCCCGCACCTGCAGCAGTACCCGCCGCCACAGCCGTACCCGACGGTGGTCCGGCAGTATGTTGCCGCCGCCGCTGACCAACCGCGCCGCGGCCTGCGCCGAGGTCAACCCGCGTGGCGAGGCCACCGCGACATCCCGTTGATCCGCAGCACCGTGTATCCCCTCCCGCCGGCGTACCCGCCGTCCGTGGTCTCCTCCCGTTCCCGACGTTCGAGCGGTCAGTTCCGCGCCGCCGTGCCCAGCAACCCGGTCAACGCCGAGAACACCCGCCGCTGTCCGGGCAGCAGTCGATCTCCACTCCGACGCACTCGGCCATCGCCACGGTCGTGCCGTCCACCGGGCGTTTCATCGCTGCCTCCTCCCGTCGCGGCGGGATCGTCCAGCCGCCTTCTCGACCGTGCCCGTTCACCGGCCGCACGGCCAGAGTCAGCGGCCTACCGGAACCGCACCACGCGGCCCTGCCGCTGCGGCTCTGCGGCGGGGTGCCGATGGCTTGGCCATGGCCGCCACCGCCACGATCGGCGCGCTCGGACATTGACCTGGCGGCGGGGGAGCTGTCGATCAGGGAGCAGGTGATCACGTTCATCGCGGTCCTCGCCGTCATCTCCGTGGGCACGTTCCTCGGTATCACCTGGACCCGGCACCAGCCGGTGGCCGGCCCGACATCGCCCGCCACGAGCGCGGTGTCGACCGCCGCCGAGCCATCGCCGACCACCGAGCCGTCGACCATCGCCGAACTGTCGCCGAGCGCCGGCCAGCCGACGCCCGGCCCTTCGACACCCGGCCCGTCCCGGACCGCGCCGTCGCTGCCGCCGCGCACGACCGGCCCGCCCGGCGTACCCGCCAACCTGCTCGGTAAGGACGTCGAACGCATCCCGACCTCGCGGCCGGTGGTGGCGCTGACCTTCGACGCCGGTGCCAACGGCGACGGGCTGGCCTCCATCCTGGCGACCCTCGCCGCGCAGCACGTGCCTGGCACGTTCTTCCTCACCGGGCAGTTCGCCACCAGCTACCCGGCCGCGGTGCGCTCGATCGTGGCCGGTGGGCACCGCATCGGCAACCACTCGATGACCCACCCGTACTTCACGCGCAAGTCCGACGCGGAGATCCGCGTCGAGCTGACCGGTGCGTACTCGGCGATCCGGGCCGCCGGTGGCAGCGACCCGAGGCTGCCGTTCCGCTTCCCGTTCGGCGACCGCAACGCGCGCACCATCGCCGCGGTCAACGCCAACGGGTACGCCTGTATTCGCTGGACCGTGGATACGCTCGGTTGGCAGGGCACCAGGGCCGGCATCACCGTGCAGCGCATCGTGGACCGGGTACTGGCCGGTGCTGGACCGGGTGAGATCGTGCTCATGCACATCGGCTCGCACCCCGATGATCACTCCACGCTCGACGCCGACGCGCTGCCCACGGTGATCGCCCAACTGCGCGCCCACGGCTATTCCTTCGTGACCCTCGACGCGTTGCTCTAGGAGCGCGACCGGTCGTAGGACTCGGCGGCGTGCGGCCGGACCAGTGCGAGCGCCTCCCGCACCGAGTGGTCGGGGACCCGGTCGGTGTGGATGGTGGTGGCGTCCGGCCACGGGTCGGTGGTGGCGGCCATCGCCACGGAGATCTTCTGGTCGGCGTCGGATGGGCCCGGCGGGCGGCGGCGTAGCCGGGTGGAAATGACCGCCGGGTCGGCTTGGCAGCGCAGGGCGATGAGGGTGCTGTGGGTGCGGTTGGCGACGTCTCGTGCGAGGTCGCGGTCGGTGGCCCGGGTGAAGGAGGCGTCCAGGACCACGGTCTCGCCGTGTTCGAGGAGCGTCCCGGCCCGGGCGAGGAGTTCGGTGTACGTGCGCCGGCTCCATGCCGGGGTGTAGATGCCCTGTTCGTAGCCGGCCGGGGCGGGGGCCTCCGGAGCGAGTCCGGCGAGTTCCTTGCGCAGCCGGTCGCTGGACAGCACGACGGCGCCGAGCCGGTCGGCCAGGCGCCCGGCGAGGGTGGACTTGCCGGTGCCGGGTAGGCCGCCGACGAGAACCAGGGCGACAGTGCCGGCCCGCAGGTGCCGGGCGGTCAGGTCGGCGTGGCGGGCGGCGTCGCCGGCCGCGGCGGGGTCGCCTTGGGCGTGGCGCAGGCAGGCAACCTTGGCCCGGACGAACGCCCGGTAGGCGAGGTAGTGGTGGCGCAGCGAGACGGGCGCCGGGTCGGCGGCGAACTCGGCGTACCAGTCCAGGAACCGGGTGCCGAGGTCGGCGGCGCCGAGGTGTTCGAGGTCCATCGCGAGGAACGCGGCGTCGTCGAGCCCGTCGAGCCAGCGCAGCCGGTCGTCGAACTCGATGCAGTCCAGGATCCGTGGCCCGTCGTCGAGGCAGAAGATGTCGTCGGCCAGCAGGTCACCGTGACCGTCGACGATGCGGCCGGCGGCGATCCGGTCGTCGAACAGCGGCCCGCGCCCGGCGAGAAATTCGACGGTGCGCCGTTCGATCTCGCCGGTGAGCCCGTCATCGAGGACGCTGCCGCGGAATCGGCGTACCTGGGCGAAGCTGTCGCTCCAGCGGCGCAGGATGGCGTCGCGGCCGCCCTCGGCGGAGATCTGCGGCCCGCGCCGGGCGTTGGCGTGGAACGCCGCCACCTGCCGGGCGATGCGCCGCACCTGGTCGGCAACCGGCACCCCGGCGCGGACCAATGTGGACAGTCGTCGCGCGGCCGGCATCCGGCGCATGACGACGAGGTGCTCGCACAGCGCACCGTCGGGGCCGCCGACGTCGGCCACCCCCAGGTATACGTCCGGGGCGATCCGCCGGTTGAGCTCGACCTCGCGGTGGCACACCGCCTGTCGTTTCTGCCGGGTGCTGAAGTCCAGGAAGCCCAGGTTCACCGGCTTCTTGAGCTTGTACGCGCGGTCGCCGACGAGGAACACCACCGCCGCGTGTGTCTCGTACGTGGCGACGAACGGATCGTCACCCGCGTGGGGTACTTCATCGAGGACGGAAGACACCAGTCACCTCGCTCGCGATCCTCTTCGCCCAGCGTCGCCGACCGAGACGTTCCGGCGACAGGCCGCCAAGTCCTGTCTAGCCGGTACCTTCGACCCGCCGGGCGGTACCCGCCCGGCGCAGCGCGACCGCGGTCACCTTGTACTCCGGGCAGCCGGTGACCGGGTCCGTGGCGTCGGAGGTGAGCGTGTTGGTCGGCGTCTCGGAGAAATGGAAGGAGGTGAACACCTCGCCGGGTGCCACGGCGTCGGTCAGGCGGACCGGGACGACGATGGCCGCGCGGCGGCTGGTCACCTCGACGAGGTCGCCGTCGGCGAGCCGCAGCCGGGTGGCGTCGTACGGGTTGAGATCGAGCGTCTCCGCGGCGAGGAGCTCGGTGTTGGGCGTACGGCGGGTCATCGAGCCGCTGTTGTAGTGCACCAGCCGCCGCCCGGTGACCAGGATGTAGGGGAATGTGGGGTCGGGCCGTTCGCCCGGCGGCAGGTACGGCCGCGCGGCCAGCGCCGCCCGGCCGTCGTGGGTGGCGAACGAGTCGAGGTAGAGCACCGCCTCGCCGGGCTGGTCCGGGGCGCGACACGGCCAGTGCAGCGGCCCGTCGCGGTCCAGCCGGGCGTGCGAGATGCCGCCGAACGCCGGAGTCAGCGCGGCGCACTCGGCCATGGCCGCATCCGGGGTCGGGCAGCCGAGATCGACGCCGAGGGCGGCGGCGAGCAGGTGCAGGATCTCGAAGTCGCTCCTGGCCTGACCGGGCGGCGGCAGTGCCGGGCGGACCCGCTGGACGCGGCGGTCGAAGTTGACGAAGGTTCCGTCCTTCTCCAGGAAGGACACCGCCGGGAGGACCACGTCGGCGCGCTCGGCGGTACCGGACAGGAACAGGTCGTGGCAGACCACGAGATCGCAGGCGGCCAGGGCCCGCTGGACGTGTGTGCTGTCCGGGTCGGTGCGGGCGATGTCCTCGCCGATGACGTACAGCGCCCGCAGCCGGCCGGCGAGCGCCGCGTCGAACATCTCCGGAATGCGCAACCCGGCCCGCTCGGGCACGGCCGTACCCCATGACTGTGCGAACCGGGCGCGCACGTCCGGGTCGGCCACAGGCTGGTAGCCGGGCAGCAGGTCGGGTAGCGCGCCCATGTCCGAGGCGCCCTGCACGTTGTTCTGCCCGCGCAGCGGCAGTACGCCACAGCAGCCGGGGGTGCCGACCGCGCCCTTGAGGATCGCCAGGTTCGCCAGGGTGCGTACGCCGTCGGTGCCGTGGGCGTGTTCGGTGACGCCGAGGCCGTAGACGATGGCGGGACGCTGGGCGCGCCCGAACTGGCGGGCGGCCGCGACCAGCGTCGCGGGCGGTAGACCAGCGAGGTCCGCGGCGTGCTCGACCGGGTAGTCGCGCAGCAAGTCGGTCAGCTCGCGCAGGCCGCTGGCACGCCGGCCCAGGAATGCCTCGTCGGCGTACCCTTCGTCGAGGAGCACGCGGGCGATGCCGTTGAAGGCCGCGACGTTGGATCCGGCCCTAGCTTGCACGTGTACATCGGCGAAGTCAGCCAGGTCGATGCGGCGTGGATCGATGACGATCAGGCGGATACCGCGCAGCACCAGTTGTTTGATCCGGGCTCCGACGACCGGATGTGCCTCGGTCGGGTTGGCGCCGGCGAGCAGGATGCAGTCGGCATGGGCCAGGTCGTCGAGGGAGTTGGTGCCGCCGGCCAGACCGAACGACGCGGTCAGCCCGGCGGCCGAGGGGGCGTGACACAGCCGGGAGCAGTTGTCGATGTTGTTCGTCCCGATGGCGATGCGGGCGAACTTCTGGGCGAGGTAGTTCTCCTCGTTGGTCGCCCGGGCCGAGGAGATCATCCCGACCGCGTCCGGACCGTGGCTGGCGCGCACGGCGGCCAGCCGTGTCGCGACGACGGCCAGCGCCTCCGGCCACGATGCCGGTCGCAAAGGCGAACCGCGGCCGTCGCGGCGGACCAGCGGCGTGGTGAGCCGGTCCCGGGACCGGGCGAAGGCGTACGCGAAGCGTCCCTTGACGCAGGCGTGTCCCCGGTTGACCGGGGCGCCGTGGACGGGCGTGACCGCGGCGACCTGCTCGTCGCGTACGTGCACGTCCAGGCTGCAGCCGACACCGCAGTACCCGCACGTGGTGGTCGTGGTGCGGCTGACCGGGCGCGGGTCGAGCAGCCCCGGTTCGGACAGCGCCCCGCTCGGGCAGCTGTCGACGCAGCCGCCGCAGGCCACGCAGGGCGAGGAGACCCAGGGGCCACCGGTGCCGGCCGCCACGACCGTGTCGAAGCCGCGCCCGGTCAGCGACAGCGCGAAGGTGCCCTGCACTTCCGCGCACATCCGCACGCAGCGCCCGCAGGCGATGCACAGATCCCGGTCGAGCTTCACGTACGGGTGGGAGTGGTCGGTGCCGGCGCGGTGCGTGGCGCCGTGGAACCGGCTTTCGGCCACGCCGAAGTGCTCGCAGGCGCGGACCAGTTCGCTGCGCTCGGCGGGGATCCGCAGGGCGCGGGCCGGCAGCTCGGAGACGAGCAGCTCCAGGGCGAGGCGTGCCGCGTGCCGGGCGCGTGGGTCGTCGGTGTGGATGGCCATGGCATCGGTGGCGGGAGTCGTACACGCGGCCACCACCGGGCCTGCCGCCGTGCCGGGGCCCGCCGCCACGCCCACCAGGCAGACCCGACAGGCCCCCTGCGGGGAGAGCCGCTCGTCGTGGCACAGGGTCGGCACCGCGACCCCGGCGGCCCGCGTGGCGTCCAACACGCTCGCGCCCTCGGCCAGCTCGACGGGTACGCCGTCGACCCGCACGCGCATCACATATCTGCCTGACGCAGCTCGTCGGGGTAGGCACGCAGCAGGCTGCGCACCGCGCCGGCCACGCCGCGGCCGAAGCCGCACAGGCTCGCCACGGACAGCACGTCGAGCAGTGCTTCCTGGTCAATCAGCGCGGCTGGCTCGCCGAGGCGGTCGGCGAGTTCCAGCCCGCGGCGGGTACCCACCCGGCACGGCGTACAGGCGCCGCAGCTCTCGGCCGCCCCGAACGCCCACACGTGCCGCAGCAACGCGGCCGCCGGCACCGTCGAGTCGATCGCGACGAGGCTGCCGTGTCCCAGCGCGACACCAGCCTCCGCCAACGCCTTCGCCAGCAGCGGCAGGTCGAGACGGTCCGGGGTCAGTACGCCGCCGAGGGGACCACCGACCTGTACCGCGCGCAGCCGATGGGGTCCGCGCAGTCCGCCGCCGAGGTCGTCCACCAGGTGGCGCAGCGGCACGCCGAACTCGACCTCGTAGACGCCCGGCCGGCGGAAAGCCTGGTTCAAGCAGACCAGCTTGGTCCCCGGTTCGTCGGGGTGGCCGAGGCGGGCGTAGGCGGCCCCGCCGTGGCGCACCACCCACGGCAGGGTGGCAAGGGTCTCCACGTTGTTCACCGCGGTCGGCCGCCCCAGGAAGCCGCGGCTGGTCGGGTACGGCGGTCGGGCCCGGGCGTCGCCGCGCAGGCCCTGCAGGGCGTGCAGCAGTGCGGTCTCCTCGCCGGCGACGTAGGAGCCGGCGCCTTCCACGACCTCGATGTCGAAATCGAAGTCCGATCCGTGGACGCTGCGGCCCAGGTGGCCGCCGGCCCGCGCCTCCACCACCGCCGCACGCATCCGGGCCACCGCCGCGGGGTACTCCGAGCGCACCAGCACCAGCCCGTGGCGGGCTCCCGTCGCGAAGCCGGCCAGCGCCAGTCCCTCCAGCACCCGGTGCGGGTCTTCTTCCAGGAGCAGGCGATCGCAGAACGAGCCGGGGTCGCCCTCATCCCCGTTGGCCACCACGTACCGGGGTGCCGGGCCACGAGCGGCCGAGGCCCACTTCGCGGCCACCGGGTACTGCGCCCCGCCACGCCCGCGCAAGCCGGCTGCGGCGACCTCGGCAAGGACCGAAGCTGACGTGCCGGTGGCCACGGTGCGCGGCCAGACCTGCCACGGCCCCTCGTCACCGGTCAACCCGGCCAGCACGACCGGACGACCCCGGCTCGCGTACGGCACGGCGGGCGCACCGGTCGCCGGCGACCCGCCGAGCAACCCGCCGAGCAACCCGCCGAGGTGCTCGCCGACACCGGGGCGCTGGCCGTCCAGGGCCGCCGGGGACGCGTAGCAGTACCCGAGGCACCGCACGCTCTGCAACGACACGGACCCGTCCGCGGCACACTGCCCTGCACGCACAGCCAACACCTGCTCGAGCCGGGAAACGTGCCCGCCCAACGTGGTCACGAAACACGAGGTTCCCTCGCACACCTGAACATGGCGCCGGCCCCGGCGCCCCGCGAAGTCCGCGTAGAACGACGCCGTCCCCGCGACGGCGGCCACCGGCCACCCGAACTCGCCGGCGACCCGTTGCAGGTCCTCGCCTTCGATACGGCCGCGGTCCATCTGCACGTACCGAAGGCGGTCGAGCATCGACGTTCCCGGCCGGCGCAGGCGCTCCTGCACATCGACGAACGCCTCACGCGGCTCGCCCATCGTCCCAGCGTCGCCCGTTCTCGCCGGTCAGGAGTTCGGTGGCGCTGAGTAGACCGCGCCGGCGAACTCGGCCACGGCGTGCTCGTCGAGGTGCGTGGCCAGGTCGGCCTCACTGATCATGCCGACCACGCGTTGGCCGCCCATGACGGGCAGTCGCCGGATGGCGTGCTGTTCCATCAGCCGCAGGACCTCGTCGATACCGGATTCGGCGTCGACGTAGACCGGCGTACCCAGTGCCAGTTCTCCGGCGGTGACGGTGCGGGGATCAGCGTCCTCAGCGATGCAGCGCACGACGATGTCGCGGTCGGTGATGATGCCTCGCAGCTGGCCGTCGGCGTCGCAGATCGGCAGCGAACCGACGTGCAGGTCGCGCATCTTACGCGCGGCCGCGGCAAGGGTCTCGGTTTCGTCGACGCACTCCGCACCCGGGTGCATGATCTCGCGAGCAGTCGCCATCGCCGGTCCTCCTTCTCTTCGCTCGTAGGGTCTCTTCGCCGTAGGGTGGCGCTTCCTCCGCTGCCGACCGGATCACTTCCCGGAGCCGGCGTGTCCAAACTCGACGTCGGGCCGTCCGGCCGGGTCCGGGGGACCTCCTGCCCTGAGCCCGTCGCCCGGGCTGTCGTACGGTCGAGGCGAGACCGCGATGTGGGAGGTCGCCATGGAACGGAGCATGACGCGGCTGAGCCGAACAGTGTTGGACGGTCTGCTCGCCGTGGGTCCGGCCGAGATCGACCAGATGCCGTGGCGGCCGGTCACGGGATGTCCCGGCGTCCGCGCCAAGGAGCTGTGCCACGTGGACGGTTTCGTCCATGCGCTGATCGGCTACGACCCGGGCGCCGGCACGCCGGGGGTACCGCATCCGGGCGCGCATCACCACATCTGGGTGGTCTCCGGCGCCGCCACAGTGGCCGGGCACCGCCTGGCAGCGGGGTCCTACCTGTACGTGCCGCCGGGGGTCGCGCATCCGATCGTCGCCGACCCGGAGGCGGGCTGCACGCTGCTGCAGCTGCACAGCCCGTACCCGGCGCCCGTGGGGGAGCCGGTCGATGGATGAGGCTGGTCAGCACGCGATGTCGTTCGAGGTGGTCCCGGTGGACACGCCTGAGGACGTCAACGTCGTCATCGGGCAGGCGCACTTCATCAAGACAGTGGAGGATCTGCACGAGGCGCTGGTCGGCGTCAGCCCGCGGCTGCGCTTCGGTCTGGCGTTCTGCGAGGCCTCCGGTGCGCGTCTGGTCCGCCGCAGCGGCAACGACGATGAGCTGGTACGCCTCGCCACGGCCCACGCCCGGGCGATCGGCGCCGGGCACAGTTTCGTGGTGCTGTTGCGCGAGGGGTTCCCGGTCAACGTGCTCAACCCGGTCAAGGCGGTGCCCGAGGTGTGCACCATCTTCTGCGCCACCGCCAATCCCGTCGAGGTCCTCGTCGCGGTCACCGCACGGGGTCGTGGAGTCATCGGCGTCGTCGACGGCGAACCGCCACTCGGCGTGGAAACCGACACCGACGCCACACAACGCCGGGCCCTGCTCCGCGACCTGGGGTACAAGCTGTGACCACCCGGGAGGTGTGACATGCCAGCCACGAAGCGCTGGACCGTCGATGTCTACATCGACGAGGACGAAGGGCGGACCTACGCCGAGGCGCGCCTGCACAGTGGAGCCGACACACCGCTTGTCGGCGTCGGCCGGGCGAAGCTGAACCCGGCCGACCGGGACATCCCGGAGATCGGCGACGAGCTGGCGGCCGCCCGGGCTCTGTCGGACCTCGGCCACCGGTTGCTGATCGCGGCGGCCTCCGACATCGGAGCGGTCACCGGCAAGCCGGTCACGCCGGCCGGCTGACCGGCATGTGGCTGAGCTTTCTCGGCGCCGCCGGGCACGGTGACCGGCAGCCGGCTGCTCGTCGCGGACGGCGGCAGCCGGCTGCTGGTCGACTGCGGCATGTTCCAGGGCACCCGGGAGCTGCGCCGGCGCAACTGGGCGCCGTTCCCGCTGCCACCGTCCGATGTGGACGCCGTGGTGGTCAGCCACGCCCACCTCGACCACGTCGGCTGGCTGCCCCGGCTGGTGGCGGACGGGTTCACCGGTCCGGTGTATTGCACCCCGCACACGGCAGCTCGCCGCGATCGTGCTGCGCGACGCCGCACACCTGCAGGAGGAGGACGCCGAGTACGCGGCGACCAAGGGGTACAGCCGGCACAGCCCGCCGCTGCCGCTGTTCGACTCGGCGGCCGCGGACAAGGCGATCGCGCTGCTGGCTCCGGTGGCACCGGGCGACCTGGCGTCGATCGGGCCGGACATCGGCGTACGGCTGCACCGTGCCGGTCACATCCTCGGCTCGGCGACGGTCGAGGTCTGCTGCGCCGACCGCACCCTGGTCGCCAGCGGTGACCTCGGACGGCCCGACCATCCGCTGGTACGCCCGCCCGAACCACCGCCGCGCGCCGACGCCATCGTCGTGGAGTCGACCTACGGCGACCGCCGCCGCGCGCCCCGCACCCTGGACCCGCTGGCCCACGCGATAGCCCGTACGCTGGCCCGCCACGGCAGCGTCCTGGTACCCGCGTTCGCGGTCGACCGTACGCCGGTCCTGCTGCTGGCGTTACGCGAGCTGATGTCCAGCGGCCGGATACCGACGGTACCGGTCTATGTGGACAGTCCGATGGCCCTGGCCGCGCTGACCGTCTACCGGGACGCGGTGTCCGACCCCTCGGGAGAGACCCGCCGGCTGGCGGCGACCGGAGCGGCCACCCACGGCGGCGACCCGTTCGATCCGGGAATGCTGCGCCTGGCGCCGAGCGTCGCGGAGTCCAAGGCACTCAACCATCCCGACCGGCCATGCGTGATCATCTCGGCGTCGGGCATGGCGACCGGCGGTCGGGTCGTCCACCACCTCGCCGCGCTGGCACCCGATCCCCGCAACCTGATCCTCTTCGCCGGCTACCAGGTCCCGGGCACGCGGGGTCGGGCGCTGCTCGACGGCGCGACCACGGTCAAGGCGCATGGACGGTACGTGCCGGTGCGGGCCGAGGTGCTCGGGCTCGACGAGTTCTCCAGCCACGCCGACGCCGACGAGATCCTCGCCTGGCTGCGCGCCGCTCCGCAGGCGCCACAGGTGTGCTTCGTCGTCCACGGCGAGCCGGCGGCGGCCGGGACGCTGGCCGGCCGGATCCAACGCGAGCTCGGCTGGTGCGCCGTCGTACCCCGGGACGGGGAGCGGGTCCGGGTCTGAAGGGGGCCGGACCGGCTACGGAACCCGGTACGGCACCACCAGGTCGGTGCGCCAGCGGGTGCTGTCAGGTTCGGTGGTGGGGTCGGTGTGGTACACCTCCCAGTGCGGCCCGGCCGGCAGGTACCCGCGAGTGTCGAGCCAGATGCGGACGGCCAGGTACGCCTTGTCGAGGTCCTCGTACGGGCCGACGCGGGTGGTGACGGCGGCCTGCCCGTCCGGCAGGGTGGAGGGTTGGACCGGCCCGGAGCCGGCGACCTCGTGGGGCACCGGGAAGCCGGCTTCGACGGCCACCGTATCGCCGAGGAAGGTGTACCGGGCGAACGGGGGACCAACCGGGTCGACGCCGTTGCGCCGCAGGTACCCGTGGACCGCCTGGAACGCCTCGCCCAGCCAGCCGGCAAGCTCCTCGCGCGGCAACTCGCGACGCACGACAGCGGTGTACCGGTCAGTCAACGCGCGAACCTCGATCTGGTACGTGAGAGTCATGGCGAACCGCCTACTCGGAAGGCTCTTCGACACGGGCGTTCGAGCCGGGGAACACGAGTGCCTCGTGTCCGTCGTCGAGCCACCGCACCAGGTACGGTGGCGTGCCGTCGGCGTGGCGAAGCTCGATGATGATGCCGATCCTGCGCCGGTCGCCGACGTGCGTGCCGTCAAGGACCAGATGGTCGCCAACGTGTGCCTTCATGTCGCCTCCCGTGGTCGATGGACGACCGCCGACGCCTAGGCCGGCGCCTAGCCGGCGCCAGGGCCGGCGTCGTCCTGCCTGAGATCTCCACCGTCGATCCGCCGCGGGGCGCTCCAGAAAGTGCCCTTGGGTACCTCGCTCGGGACCTTCGGCCCGGCACGCCGCGGGCGGGCGCGGGCGGGCGGCCTCGCCCGGCCGCCGTGTCGAAGGTCCCGGCCCGACCGGGCCCGACGGCTCTGCCGGCGCGATGCCGACCGTGCCTACGGTCGGCTTGTACCTAGGACGCGGCGCATCCGTTGCGGAGGCATCGATGGTCGTGACTGCCATGACCGCCGACGTGGACGAGATCCGCGAGTTGGTGCGCCCGGTGTACCCCACGGCGTCGGTGTACCTCGCTCGGCCGCCCGCGGAGACCGATGTCGACCGGTACTTCGCCGAACTGTCGGCGTACCCGGAGGAGCTTGCCGTGTTCGCCGCGGAGGGTGAGATCCGGATGGTGCGCAGGCTGTCGGGCGGGGTCGACCGTGACATCGCCGGGTACGCCGCGCCGGCCCGGCTCGGGCCGTTGCTGGCCTGGTTGCAGCGGCATCCGGCGTACGTGGTGGCCGTGGTCGACCGCACCGGAGCCGACCTGACGAGTGTGCCGGCCGGTGCGCTCGCCGGCCCGACCCGTGTGGTGGCCGGACCCGACGACGAGGTGGAACGCAACGCCCCCGGTGGTTGGTCGCAGCCGCGCTACCAGCGCCGCGCCGAGGACTCCTGGCCGCACAACGCCGCCGCGGTCGCCGAGGCGGTCGGCGAGGAGCTCCATCGGGTCCACGCCGACCTGCTGCTCGTCGCGGGTGACGTTCGCTGCGGTGCAACTGCTCGACGAACGGCTGCACCGCAGCGCGAGGCCCACAGTCAGCCATCTGCCCGGCGGCCGGAGCCCGGACGGGTCGGCCGGCGGTCGCCCAGCCGCCGTAGCCGACGCGGTACGGGGCTACGCCGGCGAGCGCACGGCCGCCCTGTACGCCAGGTTCATAGCCGCCCGCGGGCCGCACCGGTTCTCCGTAGAGGGTGCGTGCGCCACCTTCGCCGCGCTGGCGACGGGCCGCGTCCAGACCCTGCTCGTCGGCGACGACCCGGCAGATGAGCGAACCGCGTGGTTCGGCCCGGACCTGTGGTGCGCCGCCGGGACCACCGCGGTGCCGTTCAGGGCCGAGAACGCGCGACGCGGCCGTCTGGTTGACGTCGCGGTCCGGGCGGCTCCGCTCGCCAGGGCCGACATCTGCGTCCTTCGACCCGACCAGGCGGCCGGGTTGACGGACGGCATCGCCGCCGTGTGCCGATATCGCTGACCCGGTCCAGTTACCCGACCGGTCAGGACAGCCACCGAGGGAGATGGGTTCCATGACGCAGACCAGAACGGCCGGTCCGGCGGCGGCGCCGTTGTCACGGTCGTACGAGATGTTCACCCGTAGCCCGGCCAACCCGCTGCTGACGGCCGACCAGTGGCCTTATCCGGCGGCGGCGGTGTTCAACCCGGCGGCGGTCGTGGTCGACGGTGAGACCGTGCTGCTGTGCCGGGTGCAGGACCACCGCGGCATCTCCCATCTGACGGTGGCCCGCAGCCCGGACGGGACCTCCCGCTGGCGGATCGACCCACGGCCGCTGATCGCGGCCGACACCCCGGACCGCGCGCATTGCGTCGGTGCGCAGGACCCGCGGATCACCCGCGTCGACGAGCTCGGTGTCTGGCTCATCGCGTACACCGTCTACGGGCCCGAAGGGGCGAGCGTGGCGTTGGCGGTCACCGAGGACTTCCGGGCCGTGGAGCACGTCGGTACGGCCATGTCACCCGAGGACGGCAACGCCGCCGTGCTGCCCCGCCGGGTGGGCGGGCAGTTCATCCTGCTGCACCGCCCGGTGTCCGCCCTGACCAGGAGGGCGGACGTCTGGCTGTCCCGCTCGGTGGACCTGCGCTCGTGGTCGGCGCCCGAGGCGGTGCTGATCGCCCGGCCGCCCGGATGGTGGGACTCGGCGCGGGTCGGTATCGGCGCCCCGCCGCTGGAGACCGAGCACGGCTGGCTGTGCGTGTACCACGGGGTGCACCGCCTCGACGACGGCCCGCTGTACCGGGTCGGCCTGGCTCTGCTGGATCTGGACAACCCGGCCCGGGTGCTGCGCCGCGGCGAGGGGTGGGTCTTCGGCCCGGCGGCGAGCTACGAGCGCACCGGCAACCGCGCCAACGTCGTCTTCCCGACCGGCCTCGTCCACGACGCGGCCAGCGAACGAGCTGCGCATGTACTGCTGCGCGGCCGACACGGTGGTCGCCCCGGCCACCGCTGCGCGTACCGCCGTTCTGGACTACCTGCTCGCCTGCCCGATTCCCGAGCCACGCCCGCACCGGTAGCCGGTACGGGTCCTGACCGAGGAGGTGTGTCATGGACCGCCATCGCAGCGGGCCGATCGTCGCGGCTGTCGACGGCAGCGCCGAGTCACTGGTGACTGTCGATGTGGCGGCTGCCGAGGCGGTGGTCCGTCACGCGGCGCTGCACCTGGTCTGCCGGTACCCGGGACCGGACGGCGACGATCCCGTTGAGCCGGTGGCCGAACGGGTCTGGGCGGCCCGCGCCGACGCGTTGGAGGCCGCCGCGGTGGCCACGCGTAGGGCGTACCTGGCCGCACCCGGCCTGGCGGTCACCAGTCACGTCGGTCCCGGCGAGCTGGCGGAGGCGCTCGTCGAGGAGTCGCGTACCGCGGCACTGGTCGCCGTCGACGGCCGCCCCGGCCCGGTCGACGGTACGGCCGGCCGGTCGCCGGCGGCGCGCGTCGTCGCGCACAGCCACTCCGCGGTGATCGTGGTACCGCCGCGGGCGCGCGGCGCCTTCGACGGGCCGGTCGTCGTCGGGATCGACGCCTGCGCCGGTGAACAGGGGCCGATCGACTTCGCGTTCGACGAGGCGGCCCTGCGGGGTGCGCCGCTGCGCGCGGTGTACGTGTGGTCCGGCGTGCCCGCCACCGGTCTGGGTACGGTCGACCCGTTCGGCTACGACCTGCGCGAGGCGCGCGCGACGGCCGCCCGCCTCCTCGCCGAAGCCCTGGCCGGCTGGTCGGACAAGTACCCACAGGTACCTGTCGAGCGGGAGCCGCGGTACCACCTGAATGTCGAACAGGCGCTGGTGGACGCCAGCGCCGATGCCGCGTTGTTGGTGGTCTGCGACCGGCGGCTGCCTGCTTCGAGCCCGCTGCTGCCGGGCCCGGTCACCCGCCGGCTCATCCACGAGGCTGCGTGCCCTGTGGCCGTGGTGACCCGCCCGAGCCGGCGCGCGGCCGGAACCTGATCAACCCGTAAGGAGGTCCGTCATGCGGACGTGGTCGCCGAAACGGTTGTGGCAGCGGCGGATAGGCCTCTACAGCCGGCAGCGTCGGGCCGAACATCGGGTCGTCGCCGCCGGCCACGGTCAACAGCCGCACTACAGCACCCGGATGCGGCGCATGCTGACCCGGCTCTTCCGTTAGGTCCTGACTAGGTCCTGACCCCGGTCGGGGCCGGCTCAACGGGCCCGTCGCCTTGTGACGTTCGGCTCTGTCGCCGGAGTCGGGCCGCGGGCAGCGTCGAAGGTGAGGCCGGAACGGACGTGGTCCGGCGCCTGAGGTGCATGGTCTGCCGTGGGAGAGGGGCCGGCGATGCAGTGGGAGCAGATCCGCAAGACGCCCGCCGAGCGCGCTTCGGCCAATCTCCGTAACTACGCCTGGGTACGGCATGACTTCACGTGGGCGCGGGCCCGCGGGTGGTTGTCTGGTCTGCCGGGCGGGGCGGGGCTGAACATCGGGTACGAGGCGGTGGACCGGCACGCCCACGGCGAGCGCCGGGACGTAGTGGCGCTGCGCTGCCTCGGCCGCCACGGTGAGGTCAGCGAGCTGACGTACGCCCAGCTGTGCCAGCAGACCAACCGGTTCGCCAACGCGTTGCGCGCCCGCGGCGTGGGCCACGGCGACCGGGTGTTCTCCCTGCTGCCGCGCGGGCCCGAGCTGTACGTCACCGCGCTGGGCACGCTGAAGAACACCAGCGTCTTCTCGCCGTTGTTCTCGGCGTTCGGTCCGGAGCCGATCCGGGAGCGCATCGAGCGCGGCGACGGAGTGGTCCTGGTGACCACGCCGGAGCTGTACGCGCGCCGCATCGCCGGCCTGCGTGACTCGCTGCCGGCCCTCAAGCACGTACTGGTCACCGGCGGCGGCCCGCCGCCATCGGGAACCGTGAGCCTCGCCGCGGCGCTGGCCGCGGCCGACGACCGGTTCGACGTGCCGGCGACCGATCCGCAGGACATGGCGCTGCTGCACTTCACCAGCGGGACGACCGGCCGGCCCAAGGGAGCGGTACACGTCCACGAGGCGGTGGTGGCGCACTACGCCACGTCGACGTACGCGTTGGATCTGCGTCCCGGTGACGTGTTCTGGTGCACGGCGGACCCGGGTTGGGTCACCGGTACCTCGTACGGCATCATCGCGCCGCTGGTGCACGGGGCCACGGTTGTCGTGGACGCCGCGGAGTTCGAGGCGCGCCGGTGGTACGCCAACCTGGCCGAGCAGCGGGTCACCGTCTGGTACACCGCGCCGACCGCGCTGCGCATGCTGATGCGCCACGGCCCGGAGCTGGCCGCCGGCCACGACCTGTCCACCCTGCGGTTCATCGCCTCGGTGGGTGAGCCGCTCAATCCGGAGGTCGTGGTCTGGGGTCGGGAGGTGCTGGGCAAGCCGATCCACGACAACTGGTGGCAGACCGAGACCGGCGCTATCATGATCAGCAACTACGCCGGCGTGGACGTGCGGCCGGGTTCGATGGGGCTGCCGATGCCCGGTGTCGAGGTGGCGCTGCTGGAACGCGGCGAGGACGGCCGGGCCCGGGTGGTCGACGGCGCGGTGACGGTCATCGATACCCCGGACACGGTGGGGGAGCTGGCGCTGCGTCCGGGCTGGCCGTCGATGTTCCGCGGGTACCTGCACGACGAGGATCGCTACGCGAAATGCTTCGCGGGCGGCTGGTACCTCAGTGGCGACCAGGCCCGCCGCGACGCGGACGACTATTTCTGGTTCGTCGGTCGCGCCGACGACGTCATCAAGTCCGCCGGGCACCTGATCGGTCCGTTCGAGGTCGAGAGCGTCCTCATGGAACACCCGGCGGTCGCCGAAGCCGGGGTGATCGGCAAGCCGGACCCGGTCGCGGGCGAGGTGGTCAAGGCGTTCGTGACGCTGAAGCCGGGCTTCGCGCCCGGCGAGGAACTGCAGCTGGACCTGCTGGCGTTTGGCCGCCGCCGGCTGGCCGCCATCGCGCCGAAGGAGATCACGTTCGACCAGCACCTGCCGCACACCAGAAGCGGCAAGGTGATGCGCCGGTTGCTCAAGGCCCGCGAGCTCGGCCTCCCCGAGGGAGACCTGTCCACATTGGAGGGTACGCGATGACGCTCGCATCCCAGACCGCTCCGGCCGTCGAGCCGGCGGCACACGAACTCGGCCTGCTGCACCAGATGCTGCGCATCCGCCGCTTCGAGGAGCGCTGCGTCGAGCTGTACAGCGCCGCGAAGATCCGCGGCTTCCTGCACCTGTACATCGGCGAGGAGGCCGTCGCCGTCGGGGCGATGAGCGCCCTGACGCCCGCCGACGCGGTCGTGTCGACGTACCGCGAGCACGGCCACGCGCTCACGCGCGGGATCCCGGCCGGGTCGGTGATGGCCGAGATGTTCGGCAAGGCCACCGGGTGCAGCCACGGCCGGGGCGGGTCGATGCACCTGTTCGACGCGGCCACCCGGTTCTACGGCGGCAACGCGATCGTCGGCGGTGGCCTGCCGCTGGCGATCGGACTGGCCCTGGCCGACCGGATGCGTGACCGGCCGGTGGTCACGGCGTGTTTCTTCGGCGACGGGGCGGTGGCCGAGGGCGAGTTCCACGAGTGCATGAACCTGGCCGCGCTGTGGCGGCTGCCGGTCGTGTTCTGCTGCGAGAACAACCTGTACGCGATGGGCACCGCACTGTCGCGCGCGCAGGCGGTCACCGACCTGGCCGGGCGGGCCGCCTCGTACGGCATGGCCGCCGATGTCGTCGACGGCATGGACGTCCTCGCGGTGGAACGGGCCGCTCGCACCGCGGTGGAGACCGCCCGGGCCGGTGCCGGACCGTGCTTCCTGGAGTTGCAGACGTACCGGTTCCGGGCGCACTCGATGTACGACCCGGACCGCTACCGCGACAAGGCCGAGATCGAACAGTGGAAGAAGCGCGACCCGGTCGGCCTGTTCACCGCCAGGCTGCGCGCCGCCGGACGGCTCACCGACGGCGACCTCGCCGCGATGGAGGCCACCGTCACGGCCGAGGTCGATGCCGCGATCGCCGCGGCCGAGGCGGCGCCGACCGAACCGGTGGCCGACCTGACCCGCTTCGTGCACAGCCCCGGGAGGACGGCATGACCACCATCACGTACCGCGAGGCCATGCGGGCGGCCATCCGCGACGCCATGCGCCGCGACGAACGGGTCTTCCTGATGGGCGAGGACGTGGGCCGCTACGGCGGCGCCTTCGGTGTGAGCCTGGGCCTGCTGGAGGAGTTCGGGCCCGAGCGCGTCCGCGACACCCCGCTGTCCGAGTCGGCGTTCGTGGGCGCCAGCATCGGCGCCGCGCTGGGCGGGATGCGACCGATCGTGGAGATCATGACGGTCAACTTCAGCCTGCTCGCCCTCGACCAGATCATCAACAACGCCGCGACCCTGCTGCACATGTCCGGTGGGCAGTTCGCGGTATCCATCGTGATCCGCATGACTACCGGCGCCGGCCGGCAGCTCGCCGCCCAGCACTCGCACAGCCTCGAAGGCTGGTACGCCCACATCCCCGGGCTGCGTATCCTCGCTCCGGCCACGCTCGCCGACGCGCGGGGGATGCTCTGGACCGCCCTGGCCGACCCGGATCCGGTGCTCATCTTCGAGCACGGCTCGCTGTACAACATGTCCGGCGACCTGCCCGACGACGCCGGCCCGGTCGACATCGACCACGCCGCGGTGCGCCGCTCCGGTCGCGACGCCACCGTCATCACCTACGGCGGCACCCTCGGCAAGACACTCACGGCCGCCGAGGAGCTCGCCGCAGCCGGCGTCGACGTCGAGGTGATCGACCTGCGTACGCTGCGCCCGCTCGACGACGCCACCGTCATGGACTCGGTACGCCGTACCCACCGCGCGCTCCTGGTCGACGAGGGCTGGCGCTCGGGCAGCCTCTCCGCCGAGATCAGCGCCCGCATCACCGAGCAGGCCTTCTACGACCTCGACGCTCCGGTGGCCCGGGTCTGCTCGGCCGAGGTACCGATCCCGTACGCCAAGCACCTCGAAGACGCGGCACTGCCGCAGCCGGCCGGGATCGCCGCCGCCGTCCGGGAGCTGGTGGCCTGACATGGCCGAGTTCCGGATGCCCTCGCTCGGCGCCGACATGGAAGAAGGTGTACTCCTGGAGTGGCTCGTCCAACCGGGTGCGACCGTCCACAAAGGAGACGTCGTAGCGGTGGTCGACACGGCCAAGGCGGCCGTCGAGGTCGAGTGCTTCGCCAGCGGGGTCGTCGACCGGCTCGTCGTCCAACCGGGACAGCGGGTACCCGTCGGCGCGGTACTGGCTACGATCGCCGAGCTGTCCGGAACCGAGGCGGCGGCCGCGACCGCGGCGCCTGCCGCGCCTCCCGTCGCCGTGACGGTGGCGCAGCCCGCCGTGCCCGAGGAGTCGCCGGTCACCTCGCCGCTGGTCCGGCACCTGGCGGCCGCCCGGCACATCGACCTGCACACGGTCCCCGGCACCGGCGTCGGCGGGCGGATCACCCACGCCGACGTCGAGCAGGCCGCGACCGCGACCGGTGCCGGGGCGCCGCCACGCGCACCGGGCGACGGCCGGCGGCGCGTCTCGCCGTTGGCCAGGCGGCTGGCCGGCGAGCTGGGCGTCTACCTGGCCGGCGTGACCGGCACCGGGCGGGAGGGCGCGATCGAGGCCGAGGACGTCCGGCGCGCCGCCGTCGCGGCCGCGCCATCGGCAATACCGTCCACTGTGGAGCCCGAGCCGGAGCGCGTGGACCGCTCCGCGGCCATACGTGCCGCCATCGCCGCGCTGATGGCCCGTTCCAAGCGCGAGATACCGCACTACTACCTCGCCGAGACCACCGACCTCGGCCGCGCCATGGACTGGCTGCACGAGCGCAACCGCCGGCTGCCCGTCAACCAGCGGCTGGTACCGGCCGCCCTGCTGCTCAAGGCGGCGGCGCTCGCGTTGCGTGCGGTGCCCGAGCTCAACGGGTTCTGGGCCGACGACCATTTCGTCGCCGGCTCCGGCATCCACCTCGGCGTGGCCGTCTCGCTGCGCGGCGGCGGCCTGGTCGCACCCGCCATCCACGACGCGGCCGACCTCGACCTCGCCACGCTGATGGCCCGGATGCGCGACCTCGTGATCCGAACCCGTGCCGGCCGGTTGCGCCGGGCCGAGCTCAACGACCCCACCATCACCGTGTCGAACATGGGCGAGCAGGGCGCCGAGACCATCTTCGGCGTCATCTACCCGCCCCAGGTCGCCCTCGTCGGCTTCGGCAGGATCGCCGATCGGCCCTGGGCCGTCGACGGCCTCATCGGGGTACGCCCCACGGTGTCCCTGAGCCTCGCCGCCGACCACCGCGCCACCGACGGCGCCACCGGCGCCCGATACCTCCAAACCGTCATCCGGCTGCTGCACACACCGGAGGAGCTATGACACCCGAACAGGCCGAACAGGCCATCCGAACCGCCCTGCACCAGGTCGCCCCGGATGCCGCCCTCGACACCCTCGGCTTCGACGACGACCTGCGCGAGACGCTGGGACTGGACTCCCTCGACTTCCTCCAGGTCGTCGAGCTGCTCAGCGACCGGACCGGCGTACGCATCGACGAGGACGACTACCCACAACTGTCCACAATGGGCAGCGCCGTGCACTGGCTGAGTTCCACCGCACCGTCGCTCGGGCGCAGCGGTGGCTGACGTGGCGCGGTAACCTCACCCCGCCGGCCGCACGATGGCCACCGGGCAGGGCGCGTGCTCGATCAGCGCCCGTCCGACCGAGCCGAGCACGAGACCGCGCAGGCCGCCCAAGCCGCGCGAGCCCACCACGACCAGGGCCGCCCCGTCCGCGGCACGGACCAACGCGGCGGCCGGCGACGGGTCACGCACCACCTCGGTACGCACCGGCACCTCCGGGTACTGGGCGGCGCGCTCCCGCAGAACGGTCGCCGGCTGCTCGGATGCGGCCCGGTGCCGGTAGATGGCCTCGACAACGGTGTCCGGCCATCCCGGCTCGGCGGGCCAGACGGTCACCGCCACCAGTGGCGCGCCTCGTCGGGCCGCGGCCGCGAAGGCGAAGTCCACCACGTCGCCGGTCCCGGGCGAGCCGTCGACGCCCACCACGACGGGGCGTCCGGTTTGGCCGGCACGCCACGGAACACGACCACCGGGCAGTATGCGTGCGCGGCGGTCTGGATCGCGACCGACCCGGCCAGCAGTTCGGCGAAGCCGCCCGAGCCACGATGGCCGACGACCAGCAGCGTGGCCTGCCGGGACTGCTCGACGAGCACAGCGGCGGCGTGCCCGTCGAGCACCACGCCGCGTACCGGCAGATCCGGGTACTCCTCGCGCAGCCGTTGCGCCGTCTCGGCGAGCATCCGGACGACCCGTACCCGCGGGTTCGGCTCGGGCTGGCCGGGTTCGGCGTACATGTGCGGATGCGTCATCGGTGGGTAGATCCACGGCCAGGTGAAGCCTTGTGCCAGCGTCAAGGGCAGGCCCGCTGCCGCGCCTCGCCCGCGGCGAACTCCGCAGCCGCGAGCGCCGCGCGGGAACCGTCGTAACCGGCGCCGACCGGTCCGTGTCGCGGCAGGTTGCGCTCTTCATGATCAGCCCAGTCGGTCATCGCGGTACCTCCCGTCCCGCTCAGCTCACCTTTCAGTCTTTCCGCCGACGCCGCTGACTGCCGGGGCCGGTCGGCCTGAGCCGGACGGGCCGAGCGTCCCGAGAGCCGGGCCGGGGGGCGAAGGTCCATACCCGGGCGGGCGCTCCGGCCCTGCCGCCGGCTGGGCCGGGCCGGCAGGCTCAGATCAGGAGGGTACGCCGATGCTGGGACTGCGCGACCTGTTGGATCGATTCCGCCCGGCCGGGGCACCGGGTGCGCCGACGGCTGCCGGCGTACCGGCCGACCGGCTGGCAGGCGTGACCGTCGAGCTGGAGCCGGTTTTCGCCGCCTTGGCTGGCGTCGTCGGCGAGTGCGCCGAGGTGCGGGCCGCGGCATCCGTCGAGGCGGCCCGGCGGACCGAGGAAGCGGCCGAGCAGGCACGGGCCGTCGTCGCCCGGGCCCGCGCCCGCGAGTCCGGCGAGCGGGCCTCGGCCGCCGCGCTGCTGCGGCAACGGGCAGCGGCCGACGCCGCCGCGCTCGCCGCCGGCACCGAACGCGAGGTCGACGAGGTACGCGGCCGCGACCTGGCCCCGTTGGTGGCCCGGGTCGTGGAGCGGGTGCGGCGGGACCTGGCCGAGGTAGGCACGCCATGAGCGCGGGGTGGGTCGCGGGCAGCGTGCGGGCGGCCGCCATGGCCCGGCGCCGGTTGGGTCCCGCCGCCGTCCGGTCGATGGCCGCCAGCCCGAGCCTCGCCGAAGCGCTGGGCGTCCTGGACGGTTCGCCGTACGGCTCCCGGCTGCACACCGAGGCCACCCTCGCCGGGGCCCAGCACGCGGTGGCGGCGACCCTGCTGTGGAATCTGCGCGTACTGGCGGGCTGGCTGCCCGCGACCGGTGCGGAGATGCTGCGGATTCTGGCCGGCTGGTTCGAGATCGCCAATGTCGACGAGCACCTGCGTACCCTCGTCGGGCAGCCGGCCGAGCCGCCGTTCCGGCTCGGCACCCTGACCACCGCCTGGCCCCGCATCGCCGGTGCCGCCTCTCTCGCCGAGGTCCGCACGGTGCTGGCCCGCTCGGCGTGGGGTGACCCCGGCGAGGAGAGTCCGCGCGGGATCGGGCTCGGCATGCGGCTGTCCTGGGCCGCGCGGGTCGACGCCGCGGTGGCGGCCGCTCGACCGTGGGCCGGGGGCGCGGCCGCGCTGCTTGCCGCGCGCGAGACGTTCGCCACGGGCCGGCGGCTGCCGGACAGCGCCGCGGCCACCGTGCGCCGGCTGCTGGGCACCGGCTGGTCGGGTGCCGCCACGATCGGCGAGTTGGCCGCGCGGGTGGGGCCGGCGGCGCGCTGGGCGGTAGGCGGCGTGACGGATCCGGTGGACCTGTGGCGGGCCGAGGCGCGCTGGTGGGCGCGGCTGCGTACGGACGGTGCCGCGGCGCTTGCCCGGTCCGGGTTCGGGCCGCACCGGGCGCTGGGTGCGGTGGCGTTGCTGGCGGTCGACGCCTGGCAGGTGCGGGCCGGCCTGGAGCTGGCGGCCCGGGGCGGGCAGCAGGCATCGGAGGTCCTCGATGCCGTGGCGTGACGCCGTGACACCGGTGCCGATGAGCCGGGTGGCCGTCGTCGCGCCGCGGTGGGCGCTACGCGACGCGCTGGTCCGGGTCGCCGACGCGGGAACGGTCGAGCCGGAACGGGTCAGCGACCCCGGCGACCGGCCGATCGGTGACGCGGCCCGGCGGCTGCAGCGGCTGGCCTCCGACTCCCGCAAAACCCAACCACGGCTGGTTGCCGGCGAACCCGATCTGGACGCGCTGGAGCGGGCCGGCCGCGTCGACCTGCTCGCCGGCGAGGCTCAGCTCGCGGACCATCTCGCCGATGCGGTGGTACGCGACGACGTGGCGGCGCTGGTCGGATGGGCGCCGCGGGAACAGGTGGCCGTGCTGGCCCGCCGGCTGGCCGAGGTGGGCGCCGCGGTCACCCCGTTGCCGCCGCCGCGTGGCGTGAGCCCACCGACGGCGGCCCGGCCCGGCGGGCCGCGCGAGGCGTTCGCCCCGTTGGTGACCACGTACGCCACGGTTCCCTACGCCGACGTCGACCCGACGATCCTGGCCGGCCTGGCGTACGTGGTGATGTTCGGTGCGATGTTCGGCGACGTCGGCCACGGCGCGCTGTTGCTGATCCTCGCGCTGGTCCTGCGGTTGCGCCGGTCGCCGCGGCTGGCACGGCTGCGGCCGCACTGGCTGTTCGTGGCCGGAGCCGGTCTGTTCAGCGCGCTGTTCGGCCTGGCGTACGGCGAGTGCTTCGGCCCGACCGGTCTCGTACCGGTAGGCGTGCTCGCGCCGATGGAACAGCCGATCCCGTTGCTGCTGTTCGGGGTCGGCCTCGGCGCCATGCTGCTGGCCGGCGCGTACGCCCTCGGCACGATGAACCGGGTCCGCGAGGGCGGCTGGTCGGTCGCCCTGTACGCGCCGTCCGGCCTCGCCGGCTCGCTGCTGTTCCTCGCCGCCGGCGCGGCCGCGCTGGTCTGGTACCTGCACGCCGGATGGCTCGCCATCGCCGCGGCGGTACTCGCCCTGATCGGCCTCGTCCTCGCCTTCGTCGGACTGCTGGCCAGCGCCGGGAGCGGTGCCGCCGGCCTGGTACAGGCGGTGGTCGAGCTGTTCGACCTCGTGATCCGCATCGGTGCCAACGTGGTGTCCTTCGCTCGGCTGGCGGCGTTCGGGCTGACCCACGCCGTACTCGGCTGGATCGTCTGGGACGCCACCACCGGGCTGTGGCGGCGCGGTCCGCTGGGCGTGACCGGAGCGGTCGTAGTGTTTGCCGCCGGCAACGCGGTCGCGTTCGGGCTGGAGGCGCTGGTCGCCGGTGTCCAGGCGCTGCGCCTGGAGTACTACGAGCTGTTCTCCCGGGTGTTCCAGCTCGAAGGGCGCCCTTTCCGGCCCTGGCATGTGCCGCTGGCCGACGGGTCCACAGTAGACGAATCCGCAAAGGAGGCGTCATGTACGCCTGGCTGACAGCCCTGCCCGCCCTGGTCGCGGCATCGGCGGGTGCGCTGGCCCTGCTGCGCCGCGCCCAGCGGATAGGCCTACGGGTCTTGGCGTCGGTCAACGTCGTGGTACTCGTCGCCGCGGCAGCGCTGGCGGTTGTCGCGCTGACGGGTGGACCGGCGCTGGCCGATCCCGGCGGGGCCACCCTTGCCCAGGGCGGCTCCTCGGGCGCCGGCGGCATGGCGTTGCTGGCGGCCGCGATCGCGGTGGCCGGCTCCTCGATCGGTGCGGCGATCGCCGTGGCGTACACCGGAGCGGCGGCACTGGCCGCGATGAGCGAGCGTCCGGAGTTGTTCGGGCGCGCGATGGTCATCGTCGGACTGGCCGAAGGCATCGCCATCTACGGCCTGATCGTCGCGGTGATCCTGATCGGAAAGGCGTGACGGAGATGGCTCTGGTGGCGGTGATCGGCGAGGAGTTCGCCGTGCAGGGCTTCGGCCTGGCCGGGGTGCTGGTGCTTCCCGCAACAGGGACCACGCAGGTGTGCACCGCCTGGCAACACCTGCCGGCCGACGTGGACCTGGTGATCCTGACCGGGCCGGCCGCCTGTGCGCTGGGCGAACAGGCATACGTTGCGGGAGCGCCGCTGACCGTGGTGATGGACCGATGACCCTGCTTCTCGACCCGGTTACCGAGCACACCGCACTCGCCCCCGTATGCGAGGCGTTGCTGGCGGCCGCGCGAGCCGGCGCCGACCGGGTCACCGGACAGGCCGAGGCTGACGCGTCGGCGATGCTGGCGGCCGCCTCGGCCCAGGCGGCGCAGATCCTGGCCGCGGCACGGACGGGTGGCACCGCCGACGCCGCGGCGGCGATGGCCGCGGAGCAGGCCCGCGCCCGCCGGCAGGCCCGGGCCGCGGTGCTGCGGGCCCGCCGGGAGGCCTACGAAAGGCTGCGCACACAGGCCCGGGCCGCGGTGGCCGAGCTTGTCCACCAGCCGGGGTACGCCCGACTGCGCGCCCGGCTCGCCACGGTCGCCCGGGCCGCGCTCGGCCCGGAGGCCGACGTGCGCGACGCCGACGGCGGCGGGGTGATCGGTACGGTGCCCGGCCGCCGTGTCGACCTGTCCCTGGCGCGGTTCGCCGACCGGGCGGTGGACGCCGTGGCGGCGGAGGCGGCGCTGTGAACGCCTTCGTCCGGCGGGTCAACGGGCCGCTCGTGGAGGCGGACCGGCTGACCGGTGTCGCGATGGCGGAACTGGTCGAGGTCGGCGCTGACCGGCTGCCCGCCGAGGTGGTCGCGCTGCGGCCGGACCGGGTGACCCTGCAGGCCTACGAGTACACCGGAGGAGTCGCGCCGGGCGACCCGGTCACCGCGCTGGGCCGGCCGTTGGCCGCGCTGCTGGGTCCGGGCCTGCTCGGCGGGATCTACGACGGGCTGCTGCGCCCGCTGCACGGCGCGGCCACCTGGCTCGCCCCCGGTGCCCGGCGGGCCGCCGACGGCCGGCGGGCCGCCGACGGCCGGCGGTGGCGGTTCACCCCCGCGGCCGGTACCGGCGACCTGCTCGGTGCCGTCGACGCCGGCCCGCTGGAGCACCGGGTGCTGGTACCGCCCGGCGTCGGCGGGCCGGTGACCTGGGTGGCGCCGGCCGGGGAGTACCGCGCCGACGAGGTGGTCGCCACGGTCGGCGGGGTCGGCGTCCCGCTCGCCACGTGGTGGCCGGTGCGCCGGCCCCGGCCGTACCGCGAACGGTTGGACAGCGTGGCCCCGCTGCTGACCGGTCAGCGGGTCCTGGACGCCGTGTTCCCGGTCGCGCGCGGCGGCACCGCGGCGGTGCCGGGCGGGTTCGGTACCGGCAAGACCGTTCTGCTGCAACAGATCGCCAAGTGGTGCGACGCGGACGTCATCGTCTACGTCGGCTGTGGCGAGCGCGGCAACGAGATGGCCGACGTGGTGGCCGAGCTCGGCGAGCTGACCGATCCGCGTACCGGCGGCCGGCTGGCGGAGCGGACCGTGGTCATCGCGAACACGTCCAACATGCCGATCATGGCTCGCGAGGCGAGCATCTACACGGGGGTGACGGTCGCGGAGTACTACCGCGACATGGGCTACGACGCGGTGGTCATCGCCGACTCCACGTCGCGCTGGGCCGAGGCGTTGCGGGAGTTCGCCTCCCGTACCGGGGCGCTGCCGGCCGAGGAGGGGTACCCCGCCGGGCTCGCCTCGGCGCTGGCCGCCTTCTACGAGCGGGCCGGCCGGTTCACCACGCTGGGCGGCCGGGACGGCTCGGTGACCGTGGTCGGCGCGGTGTCCCCGCCGGGCGGCGACATGACCGAGCCGGTGACCGCGCACACCCAGCGTTTCGTCCGTACACTGTGGACACTTGACCGGGACCTGGCCTACGCCCGGCACTATCCGGCGGTCACCTGGGTCGGGTCGTACTGCCGGGACGCCGGCGCGGTCGGCGCCTGGTACGCCGGACAGGGCGATCCGGGCTGGGCCGAGCGGCGCGGTCGGGCGGTGGCGCTGCTGGCCGAGGCCGACCGGCTCGCGGCGCTCGCCGAGCTGGTCGGAGTCGGGGCCCTGCCAGGGCACGAGCGGATGGTGATCCTGGCCGGCCGGCTGATCCGCGAGGGTGTCCTGCAGCAGAGCGCCCTGTCGGCCAACGACGCGCACTGTACGCCGCAGAAGTCGGCCGCGCTGGTCGACAGCGTCCTCGACGTCATCGCCACCTGCGACGAGCTGGTCGAGGCGGGCGCGCCCGCCACGACCATCGAGGAGGCCGACTTCTCGCCGCTCCTGCGCGCCCGCGAGGAGACCGGTCCGTCCGATGTGGACGGCGTGCGGCGGCACCTGGATCGGATCAGCGCACTGCTGCGGGGGCTGTCATGACGGTGACTGTCGAATACTCCACCGTCGGCGAGGTACGGGGCCCGCTGCTGGTGGTACGCGGGGTGGCCGGCGTGGGCTGGGACGAGTTCGCCCGCATCCGGCTCGGCTCCGGCGAGCTGCGCCACGGCCTGGTGCTGGAGGTCGACCGCGACCTCGCGGTGGTACAGGTGCTGGAGGGCACCGACGGCATCGACCCGCACCGGGCGTCGGTCGAGTTCGACGGTACCCCGCTGCGGATCCCGGTCGGACCCGGTTGGCTGGGCCGGGTCTGCAACGGGCGCGGCGAACCGATCGACGGCGGGCCCCCGGTGTTCGGCACGCAAAGCGCGCCGGTCAACGGGTACCCGTTGAACCCGACGATGCGCGAGCCGCCGGCCGAGCCGGTGCTCACCGGGGTGTCGGCGATCGACGGGCTGACCACGCTGGTACGCGGGCAGAAGCTGCCGGTGTTCTCGGTCGCCGGGCTGCCCCATCTGGAGCTCGCGACCCAGATCGCCGCCCAGGCGACGGTCGGCGACGAGCCGTTCTGCGTCGTGGTGGCCGGGATGGGGATCACCCACGCCGACGCGGCGGCAGCCCGCGACGTGCTGGAAGACCGGGCCGCCGCCGGCGAACTCGTCCTGCTGCTCAACACCGCCGACGACCCGGTGATCGAGCGCATCCTCACTCCGCGGATCGCGCTCACGGTGGCCGAGAACCTGGCGTACGTCCAGGGCCGGCACGTGCTCGTGGTCGCCGCCGACATGACCAACTACTGCGAGGCGCTCCGCGAGGTCTCGGCGGCCCGCGGCGAGGTACCGGCGCGGCACGCGTACCCGGGCTACCTGTACAGCGACCTCGCCTCGCTGTACGAGCGCTGCGGCCGGGTACGCGGACTGCCGGGCTCGGTGACCATCCTGCCGCTGCTGACGATGCCGGCCGGCGACATCACCCATCCGGTACCCGACCTGACCGGGTACATCACCGAGGGGCAGATCGTGCTGTCCGCCGAGGCGTATGCGCGCGGCGTCTACCCGCCCGTCGACCCACTGTCGTCGCTGTCCCGGTTGATGCGCAAGGGCGCCGGCCCGGGGCGTACCCGCGAGGACCACCTCGACGTGGCGGCGCAACTGCTGGCGGCGCTGGCCCGCGCGCGGCAGGCCCGCGAGCTCGCCGATCTGGTCGGGGCGGCCGCCCTGAGCGGTACCGACCGGCAGTACCTCGCCTTCGAGGAGGCGTTCGCGCGCCAGTTCGTCAACCAGCGCGTCGACGAAAGGCGCGACCTGGCGCAGACGCTGGACCGGGCCTGGCGCGCCCTTTCCGTACTCCCGCGCCGCGAGCTGACCATGCTGCCCGCGGCGCAGCTCGACACGCGTCTGGTGGTCGACCATGCCTGAGCCGCGGGTTCCGCCCGGCCGGGCCGGCCGGCTCTGGTTGCAACGGCGACTGCGTACCGCCGACCGGGCCGTCACGCTGCTCGACCGCAAGCTGCGCATCCTGCGTACCGAACAGGAGCGGTTCCACCTTCTCGCTGAGCGCACCGGAGCGCAGTGGGCGACCGCGCAGCGCGACGCCGAGGTGTGGCTGCTGCGGGCCGCCGTCCTCAGCGGGCAGCGCGAGATCCGGCTCTCCACGACCGCCGCGGCCGCCGACGTGACGGTGCGCTGGGGCAGCGTGATGGGCGTGCGCTATCCGGTCGACGTGACATGCCAGGTACCCGAGCCGGCCGAGCGGGGCGGTGGGACGGCGGCCATGGTCGAGGCGACGACCGCCTACGCTGTGGCGCTGCGGGCGGCCGCGGCCCATGCGGTCGCCGAGGCCGCCCGCCGGACCGTCGACGCCGAGGTGGCCCGGACCCGCCAGCGCCTGCACGCGATCGCCGACCGGTGGCTGCCCCGCCTGCGGACCGCACTGCACGACCTCACCCAGCGGCTGGAGGAGTCCGAACGGGCCGAAACGGTCCGCCTGCACTGGGCGGCGCGGTCGGACGGAGGTGCGCGATGATGCGCCGGATATTGCTCGCGGTCGACGACTCGCCGGCCGCGCTGGCGGCGGCCCGGCTGACGGTGCAACTCGCCGCCGGATGGGGCGCCACGGTACGGGCGGTCACCGTTGTCGCCGACCGCATCGTGACCGACCAACTGCGTGCCAGCCTGGGCCAGACCGGCCTGGCGGAGCGGCGGAACCACACCGCTGGCGCGGTCCTGCGCTACGTGTCGCAACTCGCCGGGACCCAGGCCGTCGAGTGCCAGACGATCCAGCTCGACGGCGACGTCGCGCGGGAGGTGTTGGAGCAGCCCGGTCCTGGAGCGCCGACCTGATCGTGCTGGGTCGCTCCCGCCTGCCCGGCCCCGGCCAGCCCTGCGTCGGCAGCCAGACCCGACACGTCCTGGAGTTCGCCGACCACCCGGTGCTCGTCGTGCCGCCCGGTCACCCGGCCGACCCGGGCCATAAGATGATCGTATGATCCTCCACATTGGACCAATCGGTGCCGGGTTGCTTGTGGCCGGGGGGGGTGACGCTCGGGTGCCCGACGCAGCCATGTCCACTGTGGACATCTCCGTTGGTTCGGCCAAGCACGCCGATGCGCGTGTCAGGTCGATCCTGGTGCTGGACCTACCCTGGCTATGAGAAAGGGTCTCGGAGAAAGGGTGATCGGGGATCATCGGTGGCGCTCGTCTGCCGTGCCAACGTCGTCCGGGATATTCGGCGCGATCCACCCGTGGGCGCGACTGCGGTGTGTTGGCGCTACCGACGACCTGGGCTCACCGACGTTGATGCGGCGAGTACCCGCACTTCGTCCCGGTACCTGCGGGCCGGCCTCTCACCGTGGGGCCCGACGGCCCGCGTCGCGGTGACGGTGCAGTCGGGACGTGTGGCTGTTGGGTTGGTTCCGTTCGGCCCTGCCGGCGTTAGGTGCTGCGAACACATAGTGATCTTGATGGGAGGTGATGGCGGTGCGGGGTGTGACTGCGCAGCCGGCCCGGGCGACGATCACACGCGTGCGCAGGACGTCGGTCCTGCTCGCGCACGCCGCAACGGGTTGGGTGTTGTGCTTCGCGACGATCGGCATCGGGATGGCCGTGACGACCGAAGGCACCGCTCTGGTGGTCCATGCCATCGGCGCGCCGATTTTCTTTGTCGGGGTGTCGGCGAACTACTTCATCCGGTTCGGATACACCGCGCCGCTGGCGACCGCGGCGACGTTCACCGGGTTCGTGATGGTCGTGGACTTCCTGCTCGTAGCCCTGGTCATCCTGCGCAGCCTGGACATGTTCGGCAGCTGGCTGGGTACCCGGATCCCGTTCCTGCTGATCTTCGTGGCCACCTGGCTCACCGGCGAGCTCGTAGCCCGGAGGCTGCCCGGGCGGCCGCGACGAACGTGAACGGGCTCAAACCGGCTCGGCCCGGCACCGGCTGGCGGTGGCGGCTGGTCACGACCGGCGTTCGAACAGGTCGCGTACCTGAGTCAAGCGTTTCCCCCAGCGGTGATCGGTGGACAGGGCCGAAGTCACCGGCGTGGGCCCGGACTTTCGGCCCTTCTTGGATCTGGCCGTCGCGCAGATGCCCACGGTGTCGCAGACCTCCTGCACATCGGCGAGCAGGTGGCTGGAGCACGGGTCGCCCGGCCACGCAGGCGGGCGATGAGGTCGAGCACCTCCCGCCGACCCGCCGCCCTGCCGCGGTTGTCAGCCCGGCCTGCTCGAGGGCGGCGGCCACGCGGGTCGGGCGCCGCGGGCGCGACCAGATCGCTGGGCGAGGGCCACCACCTCGTAGCCGGTGAGCCAGGGATCGAACTGCGGTGTGTCGGGCAGCAGCGCCACCCGCTCGCGCGAGGCGCTCAGGCGCAGCGTGCCCGAGGTGGGCCGGCGCAGCCCGGCGAGCAGGGTCAACAGGGTGGTTTTGCCGGCGCGGTTGGGACCGACCAGGCCGTACACACTGCCCTCGGCGACGGTCAGGTCGACCGAGTCGAGCGCGATCTGTCCACTGTAGACTTTCGTGAGCGCCTGCCTGCGTACCATCATCGGGGTTGCCGCCCGACCAGCAGGTCGATGATGCCGCCGACGGGGATGGACAGCACGCAGATCAGCGCCCAGGCCCATTCGGGTAGGTAGCGTACGGGGCAGCGGGCCAGGTCGACCAGGCAGTAGCCGACAAACCCGGCGGCGAGAGCACCACGATCGGGACCACCGCGGCGACCGGCACCGAACCGCTCATGCGCACCAACCTCCAACAGTGCCGTGCGGTCAGGCGGCGACGTCCAGGTAGATCCGGCCCGGCAGTTCCCCGACCCGGAACCCGACAACGTCATCGAGGCCGATCGCGATGGTGAGTACCGCTTCGAAGTCACCGGTGATGGCGTACGCCTTCAGCATCGGGTATTTGAGCGTCTTCGCCCGCGGCGTGACCGTTGCCTCGCCGGAGTCGGTGTGCGCCTGTGCCGGGCGGAACACGATCTGGAGGAACCTTCGGCCCGACACGTTGACCGGCAGATCGGACGGGTCGCCCCGGACCTCGTCGACGTAGCGGATCTCGTACCCGGGCAGCGTGCCCTGGAAGTCGATGACGATGCGGTCGTAGCCCTCGCTCGAATGGGCCGCGGAGCGGATCCCGGTCAGCACGGGTACCGGTGGGACCGGCACATTCCGGGTGACCGTCACCGGGCCGGTACCCCAGCCGATCGGGTTTCCGCCGCCGGCGCCACCGGACGGGGTGCCGGCGCCGGTTCCGGGTTGCCCGGTAGCCGCTGGTGAGCTGGCTGCGGTGGGTCCCGGCGACGCGGACCGCTCGTTGCCGCCACATGCGCCGGCGAGCAGCACGGGTAAGAGGGCAACGACCAGTAACCACAATCGGTGCGGTTTCACGGTAAACACCTTCCTTGCGCGAGAACGCACACTGGCGTCAACCCCACCGTCGAACGTGCCGGAGCTCGTAAGAAGGGTCGAAGGTCCCGATCGCAACGGGGTCCAACGGATCGTGCGATGGCCCAGCGCCATCGGTCCGCTCAGGCAGCGGCGGCCGGTGGCGGGGATCGGCGGGTGGCTGGTTCGTCGGGTACCAGGCTGAAGGCGCCTTCCTCTTCCTGGGCGTTGTGCAGGCGCAGGATGGCGTAGAGACCGTAGAGCAGGCGGCGCAGCTCGACGAGGTCTTCGGGTTCGGCGGTCGCGCCCAGGTCGTCCAGGATGCGGCGCAGGCGGCCGACCTGGTGCTCGATTTCGGCGTGGGTCCGGCTGATCGCGCCGGTCGGGTCCGCCCCGCCCAGTGCCCTGGCCATGATGGGCAGCAGCTCGGCTTCTTCGGCTTGTTCGTGCGGCACCAGGTCGGTCTGAAGCCGGTCGAGCAGCGTCCGTACCGGTTCCAGGTCGCAGCCGCTGGTGAGCGTGTCGGCGACGACGCGGACCTGTTCGACGATGGGGCGTACGGCGCGGTGTTGGGCGTATAGTCGCCTGGCCGTGGCGATGTCGGCGGGCGTCATGGCGATGGTGTGCGTGCGTGCGGGCAGCAGCGCGCTGAGCGCGATGGCGATGGCTGCCACGTCGATCAGCTCCTGCAGCACGGCACCGGCGGCGGGTGGGAGTTGGCCCGCGGCTGCGGCGAGCATCGCCGCCAGGGACAGGCCCATGCCGATGGCGACGGCGCGCCAGGCGATGCTACGGGCGCGTCGGGCGATGAGGACGGCGTCGGCCAGGCCGTCAACGCGGTCGATGGTGAGCACGACATCGGCGGCCTCGGCCGAGGCGGTGGCGCCGCGCGCGGCGAGGGCCACGCCGACGCCGGCGGCGGCCAGCGCCGGAGCGTCGTTGATACCGTCGCCGGCCATGATGGTGGGCGCACCGGCCTGTTCGGCCCGGACGATGGCCAGCTTCTCGGCCGGGTCGCGCTCGGCGTGGACGGTGTCGACGCCAACGATGCGCCCGACGGTCTCGGCGATATCGGCCCGGTCACCGGTGACCAGGACGACGCGGGTGATGCCGGCGCCGCGCAGCGCCCGGATCATGCGCGGCGCGTCGGCGCGCAGCGGATCCTCCAGCAGGAACACGCCGGCCGGCACGCCGTCGACCGACGCGAACACTGTCAATGAGCCGTCCAGGGCAGCCCGGCGGCCGGCGTGGCCGACCCAGGCCGGGACAGGGCCCGCGACGATCCAGGAGGCCTTGCCCAGCGCGACCCGCCGGCCGCCCACGGTGCCTTCCACGCCGTAGCCGTGGTGTTCGCGGACCTGCTCCGGCGGCTGCAGCATCAGGCCGCGGTCCCGGGCGGCGGTGACGATCGCGCCGGCCAGGACGTGGGCGGAGGCCTGGTCCAGGGACGCGGCCAGGCGCAGCAGCTCGTCGGCGTCGACCGGACCAGCCGTGGCGATCACGTCGGTCAGTGCCGGCCGGCCGAGGGTGAGCGTGCCGGTCTTGTCGAACAGCAGCACCCGGCCGGCGGCCAGCCGTTCCAGCGCCGAGCCGCCCTTGACGACGACGCCGACCCGGGCCGCCCGGGACAGCCCGGACATGATGGCGATCGGCGCGGCCAGCAGCAGCGGGCAGGGTGTCGCCACAACCAGCACCGCGACGGCGCGCACCGGCTGCCCGCTGACCAGCCACGCGGCGCCGGCCAGCAGGAGGGTGAGCGGGACGAAGGCCACCGCGAACCGGTCCGCGACGCGTACGAACGGCGCGCTCGATGCCTGGGCCTGCTCGACCAGACGTACCACCCCCGCGTACGTGGACTCCTCCGCCACCGCGGTGGCCAGCAGGTCCAGCGGCGGCCCGGCGTTGACCACGCCGCTGCGCACGTCCTCGCCCGGGCGGCGCTCGACCGGCAGCGGCTCGCCGGTCAGCGCCGCCTCGTCGAGCACCGCCGAGCCCAGCAGCCGCCCGTCCACCGGCACGACCTCTCCGGATCCGACCAGCAGCCGGTCACCCCCGGCCACCTCGCCGACCGGGATCTCCACCACCCCGTACGGGGTGTGCCGCCGCGCGGTCCGCGGCGCCCGCGCCACCAGCAGGCTCAACTCGCGCCGGGCCCGGGCCGCGGCCCGCGCCTCCAGCAAGGCACCGCTGGCCAGCATCACCGCGATCATCGCGCCGGCGAAGGCCTCACCCACGAGCAGCGCCCCGACCAGCGCCAGCCAGGCGATCACGTCGACGCTCGGCTGGCGCTGCCGGACCGCGGCCAGCAGCGACGCCGTGGAGTAGGACAGACCGAGCACCGTGGCGGCCACCCAGACGCCGGCGGCGACACCGCCGACATGCAGCAGCGCCGCCAGTACGCCGACCAGCAACAACACCGTCGACGCGGCGAACAGCGCCAGCTCACGGCGCCGCCACACACCCGACCCACCAAGCGCCGGCCGGCCGGATTCCTGTCCGCACCGCGCCCGGTCATCGCCCTACAGGAGGCCGAGCCGGCGGCCGCCCATCCGGTAGTAGGCCGGCAACAGTCGCCGCCCCCGGCGCCCGCGGCGCTCCAGCCGGGCGGAAGCCAGCCCGATGGCGGCCCGCGACAAGATGGTGGCCCGCGGCAACTCGTCAGCCGTGCACACGCCAACGTCGTTCATGGTGATCACCTCTGGTGCCGGCGGCGGCAACGTCAGGCGGGTCCGCTCGTCGCCACGCGGACGGCGGTGTCTTCGGTGGCTTCACCAGCACGGCCAACCGCATCGAGGTCACGCGGAGCAGTCGCGGCCACGGTTGTTCGTGGACGGTGGTCTTCGACGATGCGGAAGACCGGGTACCGATCAGCGACCGCGCGCAGTTCGTCGGCTGAGCAGGGGTCGGCACTGACACCAAAGTAGGAGCGGGCCTCGGTGAGCGCACCCCGCGACCCCGCGCGCCGTCCGGCACGCAGCAGGTAGGCCCGGATGACCTCCGGCCGCTGCGCGGGCGGCACTTCGATCAGCCTGGCGGCGTGGCGTTGTCGGCGACCGATGACCACCCGGCCACCGGCGGGGCGCGCACGTTGCGGACCCAATCTGACTCGCCGGCCAGCGACTCCAGGTAGTGCTGCCCGCCGCGCGTGGCCCGCACCAACGTGGTCCGGCGGATCACCCCGGATCGGCGGCCGGAGACCTCCAGAACGACCACGTAACGAGGGCTGAGCCCGAGCGCGCTGATCAGTACGCCCAGTGGCTGCAGGCGCCGGTACAGCGGCGGGGAGGGCCGGCGGCGGACTGGGGCGCTGTAGTCGACCGGACCGAGCACCCCCGGCGCTACCCGCCGCCGGCGGCGACCAAGCCGGCCGGCGAGGGCGTGCAGAGCCCGCCGTCCCGCTGACGAGCGCCTGCGACCGGAGGCCAGGATCCGCGGCTCCAATGCGGCGAGCGCGGCGATCGACGTCTTGGCCGCGGTCCAGTTCCACGTCGTCTACCCGATCCTGCTGGCCGACGAGCCCACCGGGGAGCTGGACTTCGGTACCGGCGTGCAGATCCTGGAACTGCTGCGCGCGCAGGCACAGGCGGGCCGTACGGTCATCGTGGTCACCCACAACCGGGAGATCTCCCGGGTCGCCGACCGGGTCATCGAGCTGTCCAGCGGGCATATCGTGGCCGACGGCCCGCCGGCCGGTGGGCGGGCCGCTCTGGGCGACCTGCGCTGGTAGGAGCCGGCCATGACAGGTTTCCGGCTGTGGATGCGGTGGTCGTGGCGGGATTTGCGCCGCCGTTGGCTGCTGGTGACCGCGATCGCGCTGGTCATCGCGCTGGGCACCGGCACATACGCCGGCCTGCTGAGCACCTCGGCGTGGCGGCGCCAGTCCAACGACGCCAGCTTCGCCCTGCTGCACACGCACGACCTGCGGGTGGCGCTGCCGCAGGGCGCCAGCACCGGCGAGGGCAGCCTGTTGGCCCTGCTGCCCGGCATCGCCCACGCCGGGGACATCACCGCGGCGCGGGAACGACTCGTGGTTCCCACCCAGCTCGCCGGTCCGCACGGCCTGCTGGTCTCCGGCGAGCTGGTCGGCACCGACACCCGGCCCGGACTGCCGGTGGACGGCGTGGCGGTCACCGCCGGACGGGGGCTGGCCGGCGCCGATGACGGCGCGCCGACGGTGCTGGCCGAGGCCACGTTCGCGCGGAAGAACAACCTGCTGGTACCGGCCGAGCTGACCATGTCCGGCGGTACCCGGCTGCGCGTCGTCGGCGCCGGCCAGTCCCCGGAGTACTTCCTGGTCACCGGTGGGCAGGGCGGCATGCCGTTCCTGTCCCAGAAGTCCTACGGGGTGCTGTTCGCCTCCCTGCACACCGCCCAGCAGGTCACCGGCGCGGCCGGCCGGGTCAACGATCTGGTGCTGACCCTGCGGCCGGGTGCCGACCGCGACAGCGTGCGGCAAGAGCTGCGGCAGGCGCTGGAGACCATGGCGCCGCCGCTGGCCGCGACGGTGAGCACCCGCGACGACATCGACGCATACCGCATCCTGTACGACGACATCGACGGTGACGCCCAGCTGTGGCGGGTCATCGCGCTGCTGGTGCTGCTCGGCGCCGCGCTGAACCTGACCAGCCGCGTGGTCGAAGCACAGCGGCGGGAGATCGGCATCGGGATGGCTCTGGGTGTACCGTCGCGGCTGCTGGCCGTACGCCCGCTGCTGTTCGGCGCCCAGATCGCGCTGCTCGGCGTCGGGCTGGGCATGCTCGTCGGTTGGGCTCTCGGCATCCCGCTGCGCGGCGTGTTCGTGGACCTGCTGCCGCTGCGGATCTGGCGTACCCCGTTGCAGGTCGACATGTTCGCCCAGGCCGCTGCGCTCGGGTTCGCGCTGCCGTTCGCGGCGGTCGCCTGGCCGGTGTGGCGGGCCCTGCGGGTACAGCCTGTGCAGGCGATCCGGGTCGGACACCTCGCCGCCCGCGGCGGTGGCCTGGCCCCGCTGCTGCGCCGGCTGCGGCTGCCCGGCCACGGCTACCGCCAGATCCCGATGCGCAACGTGCTGCGTACCCCGCGCCGCACGGCGTTGACCGCACTGGGCATCGCCGCGGCCATCACCACCCTGGTCACCCACCGTCGGGTTCCTCGACACCTTCCACGCCACCCTGGACCGGGCCTAGAACGAACTCCTGCACGGCGCACCCGACCGGGTCAGCGTCACCCTGGACACCTTCCAGCCGCAGGACGGCGACGTGGTCCGCGTGGTCGCCGCGCTGCCCGAGGTCAGCCGCGTCGAGCCGGGACTGCTGCTGCCCACCACCGCCCACGCCGGCACCGGCAGCGTCGACCTTGCCACCGAGGTACTCCCCGAGGCGGCCGGCTGGACACCCACCCTGCTGGCCGGCTCGCCTCGCGGCGGGCTCATCCTGGCGGACAAGGCCGCGCACGACCTCGGCGTGACGGTCGGCGACACGCTCACCCCTCGAACACCCGCAAGCCACCCCGACCGGGCTGCGTACCACCCGGACCCCGATGCTGGTCGCCGGCATCCACCCCAACCCGCTGCGCATGCTGGCCTACCTCGACACCACCGCCGCCGCGCCGTTCGGCTTCACCGGTACCGCCAACGTGCTGACCGTCACCCCCACCGCCGGGGTCAGCGGCGAGGCGGTACGCCGCGCGCTGCTCGCCGTCCCGCACGTCGCCGCAGCGCAGACCGCACAGGCCATCACCGAAGGGATGCGCACCAGCCTCGACGAGTTCCTCGGCATCCTGCAGATCGCGGCGGCGGTCACCCTGCTGCTCGCGCTGCTCATCGCGGTCAACACCACCAGCATCGGCGTCGACGAACGGGGCCGCGAACACGCCACCATGCTCGCCTTCGGGCTACCCACCCGTACCGTCCTGGGCATGACCACCGTGGAGACCGTGACCGTCGGCGCCATCGGCACCCTGACCGGCATCCTCGGCGGCTACGCGGTCCTGCGCTGGATGACCGCCACTACGATCCCCAAGGTCCTGCCGGACATGGCGGTCACCGCGTCCCTGACCACGACCACCCTGGTCGAGGCGCTCGCCCTTGGCGTACTCACCGTCGCGCTGGCGCCGCTGTTCAGCCTGCGGCGCTTACATCGTATGGACATCCCCGCGACCCTGCGCGTCGTCGAATGAGTCCGGCGCCCGACCGGGACCTTCGACTCGAAGAACAGGCGGTTGGGCACCTCAGCGGGTGCCTGCCGGGCGCCACAATTGATTCCCGGGCCGGTAGACATACGGCAACTACCCGAACGGGGTGGGGCGGACCGAGGGCCTTTCCCCGCGCCCACATGCGAGGTTCGACTCCTCGCCCGGCCCCTTGGCCGTCCGTACCAGAGGTACCTCGGATCCTCGGTCCAGCCTCCCGGTCAATCGTGCCGGCCACGGACGATGACGATCGGCAGGCGGCGTGTTGTACACAGCGCGCCGCGAAGCCGCCGTGCCCCGGCAACCAACGACCAGTAGGTCGGCACCCTCGGCGGCCTGCGGCAGCACGAATGCGGCGTGCCCTTCCAGCACCGTGGTGTGTACCTACCGGCGGCTGTTCGCCGGCCACCTCGGCAACAGTCTCGGTGAGCAGGTGCTCGGCGAGATTCGCCAGGTCCACTCCGCTGTCGTGGACAGGGCCCCAGCCGTAGGTGATTGGGAAGTCCCACACGTTCACCGCATCCACTTCTGTGGGGTCAGTTTCGCCTCTTCGATCGCCCACCGCAGCGTCTGCTTCGACGACGTCGACCCGTCGATCCCGACGACGATCCGCCGCCCGCGAGGCCCGCTGCTACTTCGGCCTCAGCGCGACCCCTCCACCGACGAAACTGCGCGGGATCGCCGACCGGCACCGGTCTTCCACACCGGGTCGCCGTGACCCGCCCGGCTGATGGGTGACCTTCGGCTCTGCCTTCGTCGCGGCACCAATACCACGATGGCGGTGGGAGGTGGCGATGCTGCGTCGGGTTCTTGTGCTGTACGCCACCAAGCATGGTTCCACCGAGCAGGTTGCCGAGGCGGTCGCGATCGCCGCGCGGGCCAGCGGGGCGGACGTCGATGTGATGCCGGTCGGGTCGGTACGCCAGCCGCTCGTCGGCTGGGATCTGGTCGTGCTCGGCGCGCCGCTGTACTTCGGTCGCTGGCATCGCGACGCGCACCGGTTCCTGCGCCGGCACCGGGCCGAGCTGGCTTCGGTTCCGGTGGCCGTGTTCGGGATGGGACCGCGTCACGACGACGAGGAGGCGTGGCAACGTAGCCGCGCGCAGCTCGACCGTGCGCTGGCCAAGCGGGCCTGGCTGGTGCCGGTGGCGGTGGCGGTGTTCGGCGGCGTCGACCCGGCTGGGCGCAACGCGGTGGGTCGACGCGACCTGCGGGACTGGACCGAGATCGGCAACTGGGCCAGGAAGGTGCTCGCACTCGCCATCGATGAGGACCGGGACGGTCAGGCGTCAGCCGGCTGACGTCGAACCGGCGCTCCGCGTCGCGATGGTGGTCTGTCCCGCTGCCGGCTGGGCGTTTGTCGATCCCGTTTGTTGGGCTGATGTCTGTGCCGGGACGGGCCTGGGGTCGCGGCCGACGTTGGTCGTGTCGCGGGCGGGCCGAAAGACCCTGTCTGGGGCCGGGGTCGCCGGGGGAGGCTGGGCGCACGTCGTGTCGCCATTGCGGTGGTCGAGTTGCCGGCGTTGGAGGGGGAGGGGTGCCCGAGCGGTCGTGCATCGATGTCGCGGCCACCGGTGGGTGGCCGTCTTCACCGTCTCGTGCCGTGTCGGTGGGGAATGGGTGGCCGGGGAGCGGGCGGCGGCTTCGGTTGGCGATCGTGTCGACCTACCCTCCGCGCCGTTGCGGTTTGGCCACCTTCGCCGGCGATCTGTTCACGGCGTTGGCCGCGGTGGCGCCCGACGTGGCGGCGGTGGTGTGTGCAGTGGACCACGGCGCGCGCATGTACCCGGCTGAGGTGCATGCCACGATCCGGGCCGAGGACGCGGCTGACTATCGGCGGGCGGCGCGGCAGCTGCACCTGTTGGGCGTTGACGCGGTGCTGATCCAGCACGAGTACGGAATCTTCGGCGGCCCGGACGGGTCGTATGTGCTCGGGTTGGCCGACCAGCTGCGCCGCCTCGGCGTGCCCTACCTGGTGACGCTGCACACCGTGCTGTCCCAGCCCTCGCCCGGGCAGGCCGCCACGCTGGCCGCGTTGTGCCGCCACGCGGCCGCGGTCACCGTGTTCACCCCGACGGCGGTGCGGCTGGCCACCATGCACGGCTACGCGCCGGCCGAGCGGATCACCGTGGTGCCGCACGGCGCGCCGGAGGAGCTGATGGCGCCGGGCGAGCCGGTGGCGCAGCGGCCGGCGACCGCCGGTGCGCTGGCCGAGGCCGCTGGGCGGCGGGTGCTGTCCACCTTCGGGCTGCTCAGCCCGGGCAAGGGCATCGACACGGCGATCACGGCGATGGCCGAGGTCGTCCGCGACCACCCCGACGTGCGCTACCTCGTCGCCGGTGCCACCCACCCCGAACACGCCCGCGTGCACGGCGAGCGCCACCGCGACGACCTGCACCGCCGGGTCGCCGCGTTGGGCCTGCACGACCACGTCCGGTTCGTCGATGACTTCCTGACCGTGGGCGACCTTGCGGCGCTGCTGCGCCGTACCGAGATCTACCTGACCCCCTACCACAGCCGCGACCAGATCTCGTCGGGCACGCTGACCTTCGCCCTCGCTGCCGGCTGCGCGGCGGTGTCCACCGACTACCACTACGCCCGGGACATGCTCACCCCCGACACGCTCGTACCACCGGGTGATCCGCACGCCCTGGCCCGCGCCGTGGACCGGTTGCTGGCCAGTCCGCACGCCATGGCCAGAGCCCGAGCCGCCGCCCGCCGCACCGGCGCCCAGCTGTCCTGGCCGGCGGTGGCCCGCAACCTCGCCGCCCTGCTGCGGCGCACCGTGCGGCAGCGGCCGGAGCGGGCCGCGTGACGGGTCACCGGTTCCGCGGCCGACAAGACACGACGCCTCGACCCCGCGGGCCGTGCCGTTCGGCCCTTTCGGCTCGACAACCGGCGCGTAGAGCGTGAGGTCGTGAAGCAGATCGTGCATCCGTGGCCGGTCGACGAGCTCGGTCCCGTCGCCGTGCACTTCCTTCGCCTGCCGAGCGGCGCGGAGGGCATCGTGGTGGTCGACAACCTGGCGCTGGGCCCGGCGATCGGCGGGGTGCGGCTCAACCCGGCGGTCACCGTGGCGGAGGTGGCCCGGCTGGCCCGGGCCATGACAATCAAGAACGCGGTGGCCGGCCTTGCGCACGGCGGCGGCAAGGCCGGCATCCGGGCGGCGCGGCCACCCACACCGGCGGATAGACAGTCGCTGCTGCGCGCCTTCGCGCAGGCGATCAGAGACCTCACCGACTACATTCCCGGGCCGGACATGGGCACCGACGAGACCGCGATGGCCTGGATCCGGGACGAGATGGGCCGAGCCGTCGGGCTGCCCGCGGTGCTCGGCGGCATCCCGCTCGACGAGATCGGCGCCACCGGGTACGGGCTGGCGGTTTGTGCGCAGCAACTCGCCGACGCTGGGCGGCTCGACCTTGCCGGCGCCCGGGTGGCGGTGCAGGGCTTCGGTGCGGTGGGTGCGCACGCCGCCCTACAGCTGGTCCAGCGCGGCGCGCGGGTGGTGGCCGTCAGCGACAGTACCGGCGCGGTCCACGCCCCGGACGGCCTGGACGTACCGGCGCTGGTGGCCTTCAAGCGCAGCCAGCCGATCAGCGGGTACCCCGACGCGAAACCCATCGCCCGCGACGACCTGCTGACCGTCGACTGCGAAATCCTGATACCAGCCGCCCAGGCCGACGCGGTGCACGAGGGCAACGCCGACCAGGTACACGCGGATGTGCTGCTGCAGGGCGCCAACCTGCCGGTCACCGCCGGAGCCGAAGCCGTTCTCGCCCAGCGCGGCATCCTGAGCATCCCCGACGTGATCGCCAACGCCGGCGGGGTGATCTGCGCGTCCGTGGAGTACCGCGGCGGCAGCCGAGGCCAGGCGTTAACCGAGATCGCCGAGCGGGTCGCCGCCAACACCGCCGAACTGCTCGACCGCGTCACCGGGCACCGCCACCCGCTACCCCGCCAAGCGGTCCTGGCCATGGCCCGATCCCGGCTCGACGCCGCCCAGGCCTACCGGCGGCGGTTCTGAAACGGCTTCCAGGATGTGTTGCGGGCCCGCCGTCGCTCGGCGGGCCCGCGACAGATTCCGGCCGGTCAGCGGCGCGGTCGCAGCATTCCTACGAACAGCGAGGCCAGGCCGAGCACGAAGCAGATCGCGCCGATCGTGACGTTGTTGGCCACCGCGGTGGTGGTGTTGACCTCGCCGCGGATCACCCACGGGGCCACGAAGGTCCACACACCGATGAGCGGGAACACCCACGTCAGGCCGTGCAGCCGGCCGTACGCCGCGGAAAACCCGAAGGCGAGCGCGACGAGGACGAACCCGGTCAGCACATTGACGATAGCCAGCGGGGTCAGGGTCTGGAAGCCGACGACCCACGGTGAGATCGCCAGGTACAGCCCAGCCATCAGCGCGAAGCCGTTGACGATGTGCGCGACGTAGGTCTCGTTGGCCTGTTCGTACTTCATGCGCAGCGACACGATGTCGGGGTGCCGCTCGATGTTCGTCGTGGCCATCGTTGCCACCCGCCCTTCCCTCGACGTAGATGGCAGTCAGGGGCGTGCAGGCCAGATCGCGTCGCGGCTGTGGCAGACGCCACCAGAAGCGGCGCACGCGTCGACGCCTCTTGTCACCTTCAGTTGTCATCCTCAGTCTGGTATGCGGGCAACCGTCTCGATGGGCTCGACATTCCCGTGTGTAGGAGCCGAAGGTCCCAACTCTCCCGCAAACCCGCACCCGCCTCGGGCCGGCGCTTCTGTGCCGTCCCGCTGATCCCATGTCTGGTGGCGTAGAGGGCCGCTCATTGTGGCGTCGGCGAGTTACCGCGCTCGGGTGGGACGACTATAGGGTGGCGCTTGGCGTCCTGCGCAGCCAGTTCGGTCATGTGGTGCCGGTACTGCTCCCGGGGCAGTTCGCCGGCCACCAGGTGCTCGGCGAGCCTCATCTCCTCCCGTTCGCCATCGATGTTGGCCTCGATCAGGTCGGGTACGAGTGGCGCCGGCGAGCCTGCCGGTGGCTGATCTGGGCCAGGGGCCCGGTGTCGGCGGTGCCGGCGTATCCACCCCGGGCCGAACTCGGCCAGGGCGAGGGCTGCCAGGACCACGGCGAAGACGAGCACAGCCATGTCGTTCACTTCCCGGCGTATGCGCTTGTTGGTCAAACGATCGCCCGCTGGCCGTGACCGGCGGAAGGGTCGGAGGTCCCGACCAGGATGGCAGCGAGCCTGTCTGTCAGTCACGTTCGTGTTGCCGACCTTGCCAACCGACCACGGCCGGTGCGCCAACCGCGGGATGCAGCTGCGCCTGCGTGTCGACCCGGCGACCTCGCGCACGCCGCCGACCGCGCCGTCAAGGCGCACGTCGCCGGGCCGTGACACGGCGCTGTCACGGGCCAGGCTCGGGTGGCACCATTACGGGTTGACGTGTCTCGTCCTGGGCCGCGAGGGCGGCCATCGCCCCCTGGTACACGGCGGTCGGCAGGTGACCGCCGAGCCGGGAGGCGGCGAGCACGATTTCGGCCAGTTCGTTATCGGAGTCGAACTCGACCGCGGCGCGAGGCGACACCACGGCCGGCTCCGGCGGATGCGGTGGGGCCATGCCCACACACTCACCGCAGTTCCGAGTACGGCGCAGCCCTGCGGGCACCCGCCGGCAGGCAACGGCCGCGCCGGCGGCCAGCGTTACCACGCCGAGCAGCGCCAAGACAATCAGCAACGCCATCAACATCACCCTCCGGCCGGATTACCGCCACCATCGCCAGTCACCGATAGAGCCGACAAGGGCCGGAGGTCCCACTGCTCCTAGCCCAATGCGCCTCATCGGCTCCGGGGACGGAGGTCCACGACAATGAAGGCGCTATGGATGCCGCCCCTGGCCGTCTTGGTCGCTTTCGCGGTCGTCGCCCGCGCCTACGGCGGCCATCGCGCAGGCCACGGTGATCGCCATTGATCCGCTCGGAACGTTTGACGCTCAGTCCGACGCGGCGACCCTCACCGGCACGTACGACTGCGGCAATGCCGCTGGGTTCGCGGTCATCGAGGTGAATCTCAGCCAGCGGGTTGCGTGGGTCTCTGTGGTGTTAACTTGGGCTGCTCGTCTGCCGAGATCGTCGCCTCTGCTGGCGCCACCGGAACCTGAACGGCGCGGATCTCGCCCAGCAACGAGTACCACGGCGGTCAGGGTCGAGGGCCGACGCGCGATTCGTCGTCGAAGGTGTTGGCGTGGCCGAAACCAACCAGGCGGTGCGACCGCACTGGCTAGTGCCTCGGCGCGGCCCGTCCGGTGCCGGCGGACACGGGCACGGGCGACAGCGTCACCTGCCGTCGACTCGTACCTCACGGGGTGCGCCCGGGTGAGCGGCACCAGTCGTCGCCGGGCGTCTGGCCCACCTGGATCACCAGGCTCCGGCCTGGGCGCGCGTCTGTGGCGGTCACGCTTGCCGGATGCCGGCCTGCTGGGATGTCGGCCACGGCTCGGATGTCGGCCCGGATCACCAGCCGTCGCCGCTCGTGTCGGCGCGGGCCACGGGGGAGATGGGCGTTTTGGCCCTGACCGCTGGCTCGGCGGGTGGGGCTTGATGGGGGTGTGGGCTCATCGGGGGAGGTGGGTGCGGTGCGGGTCAGGGATGTGATGAGTCGGCCGGTGCACACGGTGTACCTGATGGACACGGTCGAGCAGGCTACGGCGCTGCTGGCGGAGAAGGGGATCACGGCTGCGCCGGTGCTGGACGCCGGTGGTGAGCTGGTGGGGATGGTCAGTGAGGGTGACCTGTTGTGGCACCGGGTGCCGGCGGATCCGACGGCGCATCTGTGGCGGGCCGCCGGTGGGGAGGTCGGCGAGCGGCCGAAGGTGGTCGCCGACGTGATGTCGACCGATCCGGTGACCACCTGGCCGGAGGCCGACCTGTCCGACGTGGCGCAGCTGATGCTCGACGAGGACGTGCGCAGCGTGCCGGTGGTCGACGACGGTGATCTGGTGGGCATCGTCAGCCGCCGGGACATCCTGCGCACCGTGGTGCGCACCGACGACATGCTGTGCCGGGAGGTGCAGCACCGGTTGGACGAGTACGCGGGCGGGGTCCGGCGCTGGACGGTCGCGGTGACCGATGGCGTGGCCACGATCGTCGGCGGCTTCGACGACGAGGCTGAGCGGGCGGCGGTGGCCGTGATGGCCCGTACCGTGCCGGGCGTGGCCGCCGTGCGGTTGACCGCACCGGCTGGCTGAGGTCCCGGTCGGGTCGCGGGGCGCACCACGGCGACCGGGCAGTACGCGAGGTGGATCAGGGTGTGGCTGACCGATCCGAGCAGCAGTGCGGTGAAGCCGCCCAGGCCGCGGCAGCCGACCACGACGAGCCCGGCGTGCGCGGAGGCGCCGACCAGGGCGTCCGCGGCCGGCTGCGCCGACCGCAACGGCACACCGGGACGGTCGGGGACTCCGGTGTGGAGGGGCGGTCCATGGTTGACGGCGGCTGTCCGGTCGTCCGTGAAGGCTCGCCGTGTCCGCACAGGTCCTTGCCGGCGACGCTGACCGTCACTCGTGTGAACTCCGCCGATGTGGTCGCCACAGCATCCAGCGGCCAGGATGGCCGCTTCCGCGTACCGTTGGCGCCGGGCCGATGCGTGGTACGCGCCGCCAACGTGGCCGGCGCGATCTACCCAGCCACGTCCCCGGTGGAGGTAGGCGTTCCTGCTGGCCGCAACGTGTCGATCACCGTGTCCTTCGACTCCGGCATCAGATTGCGGCTGCGACCGCATCGTTGGCGTCCCCCGACCGTGCTCGTGATCGTGGTGGTGATGGGCCGGCCCTGCACGTCCGCGGTTGCGCTGTGGCAACTTGGTCCAGCCGAGGGGCTGGACAGTCGAAGGGCCGGACGGCGATCCCAAGGCGATCCCAGGACCTGATAACGCCGGACGGAGGGAACTCGCCTCGTCGGTCGCCCGGGTGTCGGCACCGGCATTCGGACGGACGCCAGCCCGGCGTACGCGACGACATGTGCAGATCGGTCATCCGCTGGACAAGCGGACGCGGGTTGTCCGCTCGGCGCTGGCGGCGCGACCGTGGTTGGTGGCCCGGGACGCGGCTGGGTGGGTCGGCTGCGGCATCAGGGCGGCCTGCAGTTGTGCGGCAAGCAGCTGCAGGGCCGGCGTGGGTCGGGGTTGCGGTGCCTCGGGTCCGTGGATGCGGCGGGCGGCGGCGGGCAGCCGGTCGATGTCGTCGGCGCAGCGTCGCCGGGCGGCTGGGATGTCGTCGGCTGGGCCGTGGCGGTCGGGGGGTTCGGTGACCCGGTGGCCGCCGAGCGTCACCGGTACCAGCAACGGGGTCATGCCGGGTGGGGCGGGTTCGTCGCGCAGTGCGATGAGGTCCTCGCCCGGGATCTGGCCGCGGTAGACCTGCTTCGGGCCGGGCGGGTTCACCTTGCCGGCCGACAGCTTCATGACCAGCCGGTCGCCGAAGGCGACGAGCTTGTAGGCGGTGTCGAGGTACGGGGCGTCGGCCGACACACCCATGCGGGTACCCACGCCGTAGGAGTCGATGGGCGCGCCGCGGGCGGCCAGGTCGGCGATGGCGTACTCGTCGAGGCCGCCGCTGGCCACGATGCGCGCCGAGATCAGGCCCGCGCGGTCGAGCAGGTGCCGGGTGCGCGTCGCGAGTTCGGCGAGGTTGCCGGAGTCCAGCCGCACGGCCAGCCGGTCGGTCACGGCGAGGTCGCGGGCGACCTGCACGGCGTGGGCGACGCCGGTGAGGGTGTCGTAGGTGTCGACAAGGAACACCGTGGCGGTCGGGAAGTCCCGGGCGAAGGCGGTGAACGCGGCCGGCTCGTCGGCGAACGCCTCGACGTAGGAGTGGGCCATCGTGCCGGCGGGGCGCAGCCCGTACCGGCGGGCGGCTTCGACGTTGCTGGTCGCCTCGAACCCAGCGATCGCCGAGGCCCGGGCCACGGCCATCGCGGCGTCGATGCCTTGGCAGCGGCGGAACGCGAAGTCGATCAGTTCGGCCCGGCCGGCGGCCAGCCGGCACCGGGCGGCCTTGCTGGCTACCGCGGTCTGGAAGGTCACCGCGTTGAGCAGGACGGTCTCGACCAACTGGGCCTCGGCGATCGGCGCGGTGACCTCCAGCAGCGGCTCGCCGGCGAAGACCACCCGACCTTCCGGTACCGCCCACACGTCGCCGGTGAACCGGATGCCCCGCAACGCGTCCAGCGCCGCATCCGGTGCGCCGATGCCAGCCAGATAGTCCAACTCCTCGGCGGTGAACCGCAACCGCCGCAGGAACTCCAGGCAGTCGCCCAATCCGGCGGCGACGAGGAAGCCCCGCTGCGCGGGCAGCCGGCGCACGAACAGACTGAATGTCGCCGGGCCGACCATCCCCCGCTGGCGGTAGCTGGCCGCCATCCGCACCTCGTACAGATCGGTGAGCAAACCAGCCATCATCCTCACACATTCCTGCGGCTCGACGGTTCCAGCCTCGGCCCGCCGTGGGCCATGCCGGCAGGGCCGAAGGTCCCACCCCACACCTCGGCCGATCGGCGCCCCCGGGCGGGGACCAACGGCCCTCACGGGTGCGGCGGCGTGGCGACGTCACCGCGGATCGTCGCCTCCGCGGCCGGTCGCCGCGCTCATAGGACGCGGCCGAGCGGGGTCCGAAAGATCAAAGTCCAGCCAAGTCCGAACGAGGCCGGCACGCCCGGGACGCTGATGACCAGCGCCTTCGGCTCCGCCCAGATCTCAGCGGACGCAGCAGCAGCGCGAGAGCGACCGGGACGTGGCCTTCCTCGCAGCACGAACGCGGGCGTAGGCGCTGCGGGCGGGGTGAGACAAGCGGCCGGGCTGGTTGAGCCCGCGTTGGCGAGGCCCAGCAGCCACACCGACAGGCTGACCGCCAGGAGGCCCGGCCGCCGCAGTGGCCAGCGATGCACCGTCCCGGTTGCCGTTGGCCAGCGCCACGGTGGGGGCAAGCTGGAGAGGGTGGGCCCCAGGTGGCCCGCACCGCCCGCTCGACGAGGTAGCGCAGGGGGCAGCCGTGGGGAGTGTGGAGCCAGACCGCGGGTACCGGATGCTGCCGCACACCGCGGACGTGATCGTCTCGGCGTGGGCGCCGACCGCCGAAGGCTGCATCGGGGAGGCGGTCCGCGGTCTGGTGGCCACATTCGTCGACGTGACCGGGCTGGCGGCCGGCTCGTCGGTGCCGGTGTCCTTCGAGCCGGCACCGGACGCCGAGGCGTTGGTGCTGGTCCTGGAGGAGGTCGTCTACCTGCTGGACACCCGGCAGGTGGTGCCGGTACGGGTCGAGCTGTCCCGCACTCCTGACGGTGGCCTGCAGGGGCGGTGGTGGGTGGTGCCGGCCCGGTCGGGCCGGCCGGTCGGGTCGGTGCCGAAGGCGATCACCCGGCACGGGCTGCGGTTCGGCCGCGACAACGGCCTGTGGCGGTGCGCGGTGACCGTCGACGTGTAGACCATCGGCGTGCGGCGGCGGTCGCCGTTAGCCCTTGACGACGCCGAGCGGGACCAGGCGGGCGACCGGAACGGCCAGACCGGCCTGCTGGCAGGTGCGGACCACCTCGTCGGTGTCCTTGTAGGACAGTGGCGCCTCTTCGGCCAGGCCGCGTACCGACGCGCCGCGTACCGCGATGCCGGCGGCCTCCAGGTCCCGGCGCAGTTGCGCGCCGCGCACCTGGCGGGCGGCGGCGTGGCGGCTGAGTACCCGCCCGGCGCCGTGGCAGGCGGAGGCGAACGCGGCCCCGCCCGGCACGCCGGCCAGCACGTACGAGGCGGTGCCCATCGACCCGGGCACCAGCACCGGCTTCCATAGCAAGCCGAGGCCACCGTCGGGCTCATGCTCGCCCTGCACGCCGGCCTGCGGCGGTATGACAATGACCGGCGCGCCGCCCGAACGGCGAGCGCCGACCGCCTTGGCGCCGATCCTGCCGCAGATCCAGCCGCGTTCGCGACAGCGATGTCGTTCGTCGCGCTCAGCGCGGGCTGAACCAGTACTCAGGGCGGCATAGTCGGCCGGGTTCGCGCACGAGCGCAGCCCGGCCCATGTATCAAACGAACACCGCCGGTCTCTTGATGGTCGCAACACCACGAACTGAGGAGGACGGCCATGAACAGCGATGAGCCCAGCCTCGCCGGCGACCAGCCGCCCTCGCCGCTCGGCGTGGAGCAGCTTGTCCCCGTCGCTCTGATCGAGGCGGGGCAGCCACCCACCGGCCAGGACGAGCCGGAGTACCACGACGAGGACGACGACGAACTGACCCTGCGCGACGACGAGGAAGGCGACCAGTGATGGCCTCGATCAACGGCTTCAACGTGGTCCAGTACGGAGCATCCGAGCTGGCCACGTACACCGTGCCCGGCAGCGACACCCGGCTGTCCGTACGCAAGGAGGTCGCGCCGCTGCTGATCGGCCTAGCCCGCGACTTCCACGCGACGGTGGAGCCGCTCGACCGGAAGAGTTGCTGGGGCCACGCGCCCAGGAAGGTCCGCGGCGGCAGCGCGTGGAGTTACCACGCCCCGGGGATCGCCGTCGATCTCAACGCCGACGCGCATCCGATGGGCCGGCGCGGCACGTTCAACCCGTCCCGGGAGGCGGCGGTTCGAGCGCTGCTGGCCAAGTACACGTACGTGGGGGGACGGCTGTTCCGCTGGGGCGCGGACTACCACACCCGTGCCGACGAGATGCACTTCGAGATCGTCGTACCCCGCGGCGTCGCCCTGGACGCGGCCCACTCCCTGCAGCAGGAGCCGGCTCCGTTGGTCATTGCGCAGCAAGGCGCGGCGGTGTCGGTCGGGCATGAAGCCGGCAGCCGTGATCTGTCGCTGGTCAGTCCCCGGCAGAGCGGCGACGACGTGCGGTACGTGCAGCGGTGGATCGGCGAACGGCGATGCGGCAAAGCCGACGGCGTCTACGGCCCGAACACCCGAGAAGGTGTGATCTGGTACCAGAAAATGCGCGGGATCGCCGCCAGCGGAGTCTGTGACCGGGACACCTGGCGCAACCTGCGGGTGGCGCCCCGCTACTAGACCAGGGGGACAGGGGACCACGGGGCTGGCCTGCTCGCGCCCCGCAGTCGCCGAGCCTCGACACACGTCCGATAGGAGATGCGCGGTGGCACAACGCACCATGGCGGGGCCGAAGCCGGACCGACTCCTCGGTCTCGCGGTAAACCGTAAGGCTGTCATCCGGCTGCTGGGCGTCGTGCTGGTGGGTTGGCCGGCGCTGGCGGCGGTGTACCTGGCTAGCACCGGCAACGGGCTCGCCCTGACCCCGCGCTGGTCGGCTGCCCTTGCCGTCTGGCTGGTCTGCTCCATCACGGTCGTCCTACACATGCTGGTGCGTAGCCAGTTCGACGCCGAGGCTGACAAGGCGCTCGCCGATGCAGGCAGGAATGCGGACGACCAGCGCCGGGTCGCCAGCGCTTTGGACGACATCGGGCGGGCGGCGGCGGCCACCACGGTTGCGGCGACGAACCCGGTTGCGGCGGCGAACCAGGTTGCCGCGCAGCCGCCAGCCAGCCCAACCGCCGACGCGGCCAGCTATGCGGCCACGGCCGCGGTGTCGGCTGCGGCGAACCGGACGGCAGCCGCGGTCCGGGCTCGCCGGTCAGGACTGAAGTCGCTCGTCATCGGAGCGGACGGCCGGGCCTCGACGAGCAAGCTGCAGGCCGTCATGTGGACCTACGCGCTGCTCCTCGTCTTCTTCTACATGCTGTTCCTAAACCGGACGCTCTGGCACGGAGCCGCGACTCCGGCGCTGCCCTCGCCGTCCGGCGTGTTCGACAAGTTCGTCCACGGTCCGCTTCAGCCGGAGTACTTCGCGTTGCTGGGCCTGCCGGTCGCCGCCGCGGTCGTGGCCAAGGCGTTGACGACCGGCAAGGCCGCCAGCGGCCAGTTGACCAAGTCGGCCAGCGAGAGTCGCGGCGTGGGCGCCGGCATCGCCGAGATCGTTAGCAACGACACCGGACAGGCGGACCTGATCGACATACAGTACTTCGCGTTCAACGTCGTGGCGCTGCTCTACTTCTTCGTCCAATTCGCTACGGTCACCGCGGCCGACCCGGGCAAGGGGCTGCCGACCATTCCGCCGACCCTGCTCGCGTTGGCCGGTGTCTCCACGACGAGCTACCTGGTAAAGAAAGCGCTGGAGACCGGTGTCGCTCCGACGATCACGTCGGTCTCTCCGCTGCGCGTTCAGTTGGGCGTCGACGACAAGATCAGAATCGTCGGGCACGGCTTCCTCAGTACCGGAGGGAAGCCGACGGCGGCGAACCAGATTCTCCTCGACGGCCGTACACTCGTCGCCCAGAACTGGCGCGAGGAGCACGTTGACGCTTTGCTCCCGGTACCGCTGACGTTGGCAGACGCCCAGCAGCGAGGCTGGCGCGAACGTCCCGCGTCGGCACCGGCTGACCTCGTCGTCCGCGACGATCAGGGCAACAGCAGCCCGAGCGTGCAGGTCGAGGTGCTTCTTCCGACGGGTTGACCTTACGCGTCGCAACTCCGGCGTGCTCACCGTGTACCGGCCGGCGGTGTCCTACCGGATCGGGCTGCGATCGCCTCCGGACTGGCAGTCCGGCCCCGGCCGACCCACCAAGCAGATACCCGCCCCCGCGACGAGTGGATCCCGATCACCGTTCCGTCCATAGTGGACGAAGCGACGTTCGAGGCGGTCACCCGGGTCACCCGTGACAACAGCAAGCGGAGCCCGCGGCGCGCCGAGCCGGGCCAGTGGATGCTGCGCGCCCTGGTCAAGTGCGGCACCTGCGGCGTCGGGGTCGACTGCCACAAGATGCGCGGCCGCAACGGCACCTGGCATCGCTACAACCACTGCCGCAACCACGACCCGATCAAGGCCGGCGGACCGGACAAACGCAGGTCGTTGTACGACAGCACCTGTGGCGAGAGCTCGACCTTCGCCCGGATCGGGTTCAGCACCGGATCGAACGCCTCCTCGGTGATGGACGGCTTTCCAGCCGTACCGGTACGACCCGTGCCGGGCACACACCAGCAGGGTGAGCGGCCCTTCGGGGGGCAGGATCTCGATGGTGCCGGCGGCCAGCACGGTCGTGTTCGCGATGACGAGCGAGCTGTTCGGATAGAGCAGCATCACCAGGGCGGCCAGCTGCGGCGCGACGCCGGACACCGCCGCGAGCGGGTCGCCGGTCGAGCTGGGTCGCCGGCGTCGACCTCGACGGTCATCGTGACCGTCTCCACCGGAGCGCCCAGATCCGGTGGGCGTCAGCCGGTCCGACCTGCTGCTAGCCGGGAGTGCTGCGGGGCCGCAAGGAGCGGGTGACGGTATCTGGGTTGTACTGGAAGATGACGATGCGCGAGAGCGGGCTCAGCGGATCGACCGCGAGCACCGCGGCGCGCAACGTGCGCGGGCTGCCGGGAGAGCTGCCATGCCAAGCATGGTGGCGATCGGCGTGTCATCGCACTGTCACCGCCGCGTCCGCCACCGGGTCACGGGCTACAGCATGATCCATTCGGTGATCACCGCCGCGCCTTCCGCGGTACGCAGATGCAACCGGAACATCGAGCCGGGGACCGGCCGGATGACGAACCAGCCAACCCCGTCGACCGGCACCGTCTGTGCCGAGCCGGCCCGGACGTGCAGCTGCATCAGCCCGGACTGCGGCGGCACGACCTGGCCGAGCAGCGCCTCGGCCGTCACCTCGACCTCGATGGACAGCTCGCTGGCCACGAAGCTGAGGGAACGCAACGTCGCTTGCTCGGCCCGGGTGCCGAGCAGGGTGGTTGCCGAGTCCTCGGCGAGTGTAGCGAGCTCGGCATCGACGTTGCGCCACGCGAACGCCGCCTTGCCGGCCGCGATGAACTGCGCCGGCACCTCCCTGGCGGCACGAACCGCTTCGGCGAGCTCGGCGAGGAGCCGTTCGTCATCGGTCACGTCGCTCACCTGCTCTCCGCGGTGGCGGATGGTGCGTCGAACAGCGCCAGGAGGGCCGGGCTGCGGCGCAGCTTGGCCAGGCAACGTTGCCGGGTCGGTCCGATCGCGCCGAGCGGCGTACCCGTTGCCGCGCTGACTTGCGCGTACGACATGGGCGGGTCGTCGAACAACATCGACAGCAGCTGCCGGCAATGTGGCGGCAGCTCGTCGAACGCCATTCTCAGCGCGATGTGCCGCTCCTGTGTCAGCAGCCACTCGTCGGCGGCGGCGTCCGCGCCGTCGACCATGCGCTCGTCGTCTCCCACCAGCACCTGCCGGTTCCTGGCCCGCAGCAGGTGCAGGCACTCGTGCCGGGCGGTGGTCGCGAGCCAGCCCGGCAGGGCGGCCGGCTCACGGATCGTCTCCAACCGCTCCACCAACCGCAGCCACACGCACGCGCCGACGTCGTCGGCGTCCGCCCCGGACAGCCCGTACCGCCGGCACAGCGCCCAGACCATGGGCGCGTAGCGCTCCACGATCTGGTCCCACGCGCCCTGGTCGCCGTCCCGGGCGCGCACGACGAGGCTCACCACCGACGGGTCGTCGCGCACGTACGCAATCATGGCTGCCAGACGTACTTCTTGACCACCGGGTTCGCCTCCTCCAGCAACCGCCGCAACGCGCCTCCCGCGGTCAGCTGCCCGGCGATCATCTTCGTGGCGATTGCGCCGCTCACCATCGCGGCGGCGAACGAGGTGCCACTCCACCGCGCGAAGCCTTCGAACGGATCTGGCCGGCAATCCACGTACCCGTTCAGGTACGTGGAGACGAGGGCGTACCCGGGTGCGACGCAGTCGATCCACGGCAGCTGCGGGGAAAAGGGTGCGGGCGTGGGTGCATCGTCGGGCTGCAGTAGGCGGTCCTGCACGGCGCCGACGGCGAGCACGCCGGGCAGCGCGGCCGGCCATGTCGGCAGCTTCTCGTACGCCATCCCGCCGTGGTTCCCCGCGGCCGCCACGATCACCGTCGTGGGGCTGAGCACCTCGACCGCCCGCTGCAGCGGCAACGGGCATGGTTCACCGCCGCTGGTGTGGCAGCCGAGTGAAACGTTGAGCACGTCGACGTTCTCGCCGAGGAACTCGACCATCTTCTCGGCCGTCTCCCACACGGTTCCGTGGCCGGTGTCGTCCAGCGCCCTCCGGGGAATGATGGTGGCGGCCGGAGCTTGTCCGGCGATCAGACCGGCGACGAACGTGGCGTGCCCGGCGGCCGGGCTCGGCGGTTCGCCTGGCGGTTCGCTCATCGGCTCGAACAGGTTCGAGGTCGACGCCCGGTAGTGACCCGCGAGATCCGGGTGCGCGTAGAGCCCGGTGTCCAGCACACCTACCCGGACGTCCTTCCCCGCCTCCAGGTCGCGGGAGTGCTGCCATCGCCCGGCGTCGGCGAGCCCCAGCTTGGCCTCCTCCTCCCCCTGGATCTTCGGCTGCGGCAGGCCGATGACGCCGTAGACCTTCCCGTTGGCTTCCATGGCCGGTACCCACCCACCCGCCTGGGAGCCGAACCACGAACGCAGGTCGGCCAGCACCTGCTCGATGGGCTTGGTCACCCAGCCCGGGTAGCCCTTGTCCCTAGCATAGTCCTGGACGCCCGCCAGGGTCAGCCTGACAAGATCCAGATGCTTGTTCTCGGTCACGCTGTCGATGGCGACCCTGGGTTGCAGCTCGGCCAGGCGACGGATCACCAGGCCTTTGTATGGCAGATCGACCACCAGATCACCGATGACAGGGTCGCCGGGCGGGTCCACATGAAAGTCCATGTCATTCCTCCGTGCGGAGTTGGATTGTGCTCCGACCCACGGATACACGCCTCGCCCGGTCTGATACATCGGTCCGGACAACCGAGTTGACTGACCGACGGCCACAATCGACCGTTGTATGCCATGGACCCCGGCACCGCGCAGCGCGAGGACCGCAGCTTGCGAGGACCGCAGTCGCAAGCCAGCACCACCGCGCTCGCGCAGGCTTGGGAGGCGGTACGGCTGGCCGATACCGACCCCCGCCGGGCGGCGCCTGTTGCCGCGCAGGCGGTGCGCTCGGCCCGGCGGGAACGGGATCCGCGGGCGGTGGCGGTCGCCGAGCGCGCGTGGGGCCACTCGCTCCTGCAACGCGGCGATCTGGATGCCGGGATCGACCACCTGCGCCGGTCGGTCGCCTACGGCCGCCGGGCCGGCTCGGCCTCGCTGGTCGCCGAGGCGAGAAGCAGGCTGGCGTACGCGATGGTCATGCGCGGCCGGCCGCGGGCGGCGCTGACCGAGATCGATGCCGCGTTGCGCGATCTGGATGGGGTAGCCGCCGCCAGGGCGCGGGCACAGCGTGGGATGATCCTCAACGAGATCGGCCGCCTCGATGACGCGCTGGCCGAGTTCCAAGTGGCGCTGCCGGCGCTGCGCGCGGCCTCCGATGAGCTGGGCGTGGCGCGAATGCTGGTCAACAGGGGCATCCTGCATGCCTACCGGCACGCGTTCACCGCCGCCGTCAAGGATCTGCGCGAAGCCGAGGTGCTGTCCCGACGGCTTGGTCGCCCGCTCGCGGTCGGGATCATCGCGGAGAACCTCGGGTTCGTCGAGACGCTGCGCGGTGACGTTCCCGCCGCCCTCGCCCACCTCGACCGCGCCGAGCAGATCATCGGGACGCACGGCGGGCAGGTCGCACCGGTCCGGTACGACCGGGGCGTACTGCTGCTGTCGGTCGGGCTGGCGGCGGAGGCCCGGCAGGCGGCTGAGCTTGCCGTGACCGCGTTCCAGCGGGAGGGCCGCCACCTCAAGGTGCCCGAAGCTCGACTGCTGCTGGCGCAGGCCGCCGCGGTCGCCGGCGACTGGGCCACGGCAACGGCACATGCGCGCCAGGCGATGCACGAGCTCGGCCGCCAGCGACGCGCCGAATGGGCGGCGCTCGCCAGGCTGGTGACGCTGCAGGCCGGACTCGCCAGCGGTGACCGGGTCGACCGCCGGAACGTGCCCGCCATGGTGCGCACGCTCGCCGGTGCTGGCTGGCCCGCCGCAGCGGTCGAGGCCCAGCTGGTCGCGGCCCGGCTTGCCTCCCGGACCAGCCACGCGGCCGCGCATCTGTCGGCCGCCAGCCGCGCCGGGCGCCGCCGAGGACCCGCGACCCTGCGGGCCCGCAGCTGGTACGCCAAGGCACTGCTGCGGCTCAGCGGCGACGACACCACCGGCGCGCTCCGCGCGATCCGGGCCGGCCTGCGGATCCTCGACGAGCACGGCGCCTCGCTCGGGGCGATGGACCTACGAGTCCACTCGGCCGCGCACCGGCGCGAGCTGACCGATCTGGGGCTGCGACTCGCCCTGCGGGACGGGCGCCCGAGCCGGATCTTCGAGTGGGCCGAGCGGGGCCGGGCGAGCCGGCTGGCGTACCGGCCGGTCCGGCCGCCGAACGATCCGGTCCTCGCCGACCTGCTGTCGCAGCTGCGAAGCGTCGCGCGGGACATCGGCGAGATGGACAAGGGCGCCGACGCCAAGCTGGTACGCCGCCAGGTCGCGCTCGAACGGCAGATCCGCGACCACAGCCGGATGCGACCCGGCGAGCCATCCGGTCCATTGTGGACGCCGGTACCGGTGACCGCACTCGGCGAGGCGCTGGACGACCGGGTGCTGGTCGAGTTCGTCCAGCTCGACGGCGTACTGCATGGGCTGAGCCTGCACCGTGGTCGGCTCCGGATCCGGACCATCGGACCCGTCGAGCCCATCGTCGAGCTCGTGCAACGCCTGCCGTTCGCACTGCACCGGCTGGCAAACCTGGCCAGCCGCGCGCCGGCACGCGCGGCGGCGCGGACACTCTTGCTGGACACGGCAGAGCGGCTGGACACCCTGCTCCTGCGACCCTTCGGCGAGCCGGACGACCGGCCGCTGGTGGTCGTTCCCACCGGGCCATTGCACAGCGTGCCCTGGTCGATCCTGCCGTCGTGCACGGGCCGGCCACTGGTCGTGTCGCCATCGGCGACCCTGTGGCATGCCGCCGGTACCCACCCGGCCACCGCGACCGGCGGGGTCGCCGTCGCCGCCGGCCCGAGGCTGCCCGGCGCCCGCGAGGAGGCACAGCGAGTGGCCGCGATCCACGGTACGCACGCCATAGTGGACCAGGCGGCGACCGTCGAGGCCGTACTGGCGGCGCTGAGCACCGCCAGCCTCGCGCACCTCGCCGCGCACGGGCGGCTGTCCACCGAGAACCCGCTCTTCTCGAACCTGCTGCTCGCTGACGGGCCGCTGGTCGTGTACGACCTCCAGCGGCTGGCTCGCGCACCGCACACCGTCGTGCTCGCGGCCTGCGACGGCGGCCGCTCGCTGGTGTACACCGGCGACGAGCTGCTCGGCCTCAGCGCGGCCTTCATTGCCCAGGGGACGGCTCAGCTCGTCGGGTCGGTCATGCCGGTACCGGACGCCGAGACCGCGCCGTTGATGATCGAGTTCCATCGGCGGCTCGCCGCCGGCCAACCACCGGCCCTCGCACTCGCCGCCGCCCAGCGCGAACTGCTCGGCGCCGACCCGGCGACGCTCGCCACGGCGGCGGGCTTCATCTGCCTCGGTTCGGGGTTCAGCGCACCACCACTGGGCTGAGGTCCAGCTCGGCGAGGACCGGACAGTGGTCCGACACTCAGTGTCCATTGCGGACCCTGACGGACCCCAGAGTCTGCGATTGACTGTGCCCCGTACCGCGGCGGGCTGCGGGAGATGACCCGCCGGCTGATACGCGCCGGGGTAGCCGAAGTCGGTATCGAGCGCCCGGACGGACCGGTAGTCGAGGCGTTGCTGTCCGCCGGGATGGCCGTCTGCGTCATCTCCCGAACCAGCTGCGAAACCTGCGTGGCCGCTACGGATCGGGCGGCAACAAAGACGACCGCTTCGACACGTTCCTGCTGGCCGACACCGTACGCACCGACCGGCTGGGCTGCGGGCCCTGCACCGTGACACCCCGGCTACGGTCGCCTGCGCGCGGCCTGCCGGGCCCGCAAAGACCTCGTCGGGCACCGCATCGCGTTGACCAACCAGCTGCGCGCCCACCTGCAGACCGCGTTCACCGCCGCGGTCGGCCTGTTCGCCGATCTGGACAGCGACATCAGCCTGCGGTTCCTGACCCGCTTCCCCAACCAGGACAAGGCCGACTGGCTCACACCAGTGCGCATGGCCGCCAGGCTGCGCGCCGCCCGCTACAGCGGCCGACAAACCCGGCGAACAGGTCCACGCCACGCTGGCCGCCGCCCCCCGCAGCGCCACCGGCGAACACGGCACCGCCCTCGCGCATATCACCCAAGCACTGGTCACCGCCATTCGCGCGGTCCTGAGCCAAATCGACGCCCTGCAAGGGCACATCGCCGAACAACTGGCCCTGCACCCCGACGCCGTGGTCTTCCAGTCGTGCCCCGCTCCGGCACCGTGCGCGCCGCCCGACTCCTGGCCGAGATCGGTGACGCCCGCGGCCGCTTCCCAACCCCGGAAACCCTGGCCTGCCTGGCCGGCTTCGCCCTCCACCCGACAATCCGGCAAGATCAAAGCTGTCACGTTCCGATGGTCCGCCGACAAACAACTGCGCGATGCCGTCACCGACTTCGTCGGCGACACCCGACACGCCAACCCTGGGCCGCCCGCCTCTACCAGCAAGCCATCGATCGGGGCCACGACCACCCCCACGCCACCCGCATCCTGGCCCGCGCCTGGCTGCACGTGATCTGGAAATGCTGGCAGACCAACACCCCCCTACAAACACGGCGCGCTCCAAGCCCTCCAAAGGCGGGAGCTTGACACAGGGCTACTCATGCCGCGACCTCCATGGCTCGATCATGGTGTCGTAGCCCCCGTCGTGGTCTGAACTGCCACTCCCTCCCGATGATCTGTCCAGACCAGATTGACGACGCTGGCGGAAGGTTGTCCACATCCACCCGCGTTGTCCACGACCAGAGGTCCAGGCTGGATGGGCCCGATCCGGCGAGCCAAGGTAGACCTGCGTCGGCAGCGAGGTCACTCCCGCGTCCGGCCGGCCACACCTGAGGGCGGTGGGGCTGGGTCGCGCAGCAGCGCCACCGGCGACGCAGGAGCACGCGGCCCGTCCCGGGCACCGGGCCGCGGCTTCTGCCCACGGTCGTCGGACAACAGCACCCGGTAGACCAGGCGCGACCACGGGTTGACCTGCACAAACACCGGGTACAGGCGAGTAGCCATGCGGCTTGGGAGTAGGCCACCGTCGTGAGGTGGCTCAGTGGGTGGCGGGTCGCGCTGCGGGTGGCTCGCCGGGAGGCGCGGCGGGCCAAGGCCGCTCGATCCTGGCACTCGCGATGATCATGGTACCGGTGGCCGCGCTGGCGTTCGCCGCCGTCAACCGCTGCCGGCGCGCCGCCTGAGGAGGCCCCGCCCTCGGGCTCGGTCGTACTCGACGTAATGCTGTCGACTGGCAGGTGAGCGCACGCGCGGGCAAGCTCAGCGCGCACTGATGACGATCTTGTCGATAGACGGCGCGTGACCGGCGGGATTGCCGAGGGTGATCGCGTTCGAGCCTTTTCGCAGCGCGACAAGGACCGTTCTGCTTGCGCAACACGTGGCGCCGACGACGCTCACACTGAACGGCTCCTGTCCCGCCACAGTGATCACCGCGGTCCGGTTCGGCTGGTCGTCAAGGTGCACGTAGAAGAACACCAAGGTGTACGTGCCGTCAGCTGGCACGGTGACGTTGTTGAAGCGCAGCGTGCCGGCCGGGGTCTTCCGGTCCCACTTGCCGATGTTGCGCACGATGTTGCCCCCGGACGCCCCCTGGGTAGGTGTCGATCCATGCCGATCCGGCCAGCGTGTTCGGCGGTGCCTCCGCCTCGTACGTGACCGGGCCGAACGTTCTGGCGACCGAAGTCGGCGGCCGTTCGGGCGGGTTCGGCGGGGCGGTGTCCGGCCGGCTGCTACTCGGACTCGGACTCGGGGTCGGCGTGTCAGGGGGCGAGGGCGTCTCACCGGCCGGCGAACGATTCGCCGCGCCGGCGCTCGGATAGCTGGCGGAGGGCGGCGGCGCCCCGGTCTCCCGGTCCGGCTGCTTGACGGTCAGCAGTACCACAATTGCCACGGCGCCGACGACCAGCACGACCGCAATGGCCAGCCACCGACGCCTGGCCGGGTCGATGAAGCGCCGGCGACCCCGGTACCGGGGTTCGGTGGGGCCCCAGGCGACCCCACTCTTAGCATCGTCAGCGCTCATGACGTTCCTCTGTGTACCCTCCTGACCCCGACGCCGGAAAGATCTACTACGGCACCTGGCCGATTCCGTAGCCGGTTTCAGCCCCCAGCCCAAAGGTCGGCGCAGATCCTTGCCGTGCTTCAACCGTGGCATCGGGAGGTCACGGTAAGCAGGTTCGGCCGGCGTGGTCCCACTCGACCCGATGCTGGGGAGCGGCGGGCGGCACCCACGTGCAGGGCCCGGTTTTGGCTGTCGAATCTCCGCTACCCGGGACTGGCCCACAGGCCGTCACTTGCTGGCATCAACGACCGCGTACCCGGCGGCGCGCAACGCCCGGTACGCCCGCACGACCGCGGCCCGGGAGCGACCGAACACGCGCCGCGGCTGGGTGTACAGGCCCGGCCCGGCGCCAACTGGCTGAGGGCCGGCAGCGCGACGCCGAGGTCGTGGACCTGCCCTGTGGCGGGGTCGACGGGGGACAGCTTGCCGCCCGCGGCAATGACGAGCAGCCACCGGCTGTCTGGTGACCAGGCCAGGTTGGAGTCCTCATACGACCTGTCGACGGGCAGATCGAGCTGGCGGTCGACGCCGGAGGCGAGGTCGAGCAGGTGGACCCTGGTCGTGTTGGACGTGTCGGTTTGGAGTAGGGCCGCAAAGGCGCCGTTGGCGGAGATCGCTCCATGTGGGCCGCCTGCCTGCCTCGTCTGGGTGTGGAGGACGTGACGGCTGCCGGTACCGCGGTTGATGACGACGGTCGCGCAGCGGTACCGGTCGTCACACTCGAAGGTCAGCCAGCGGGTCGGACCGAGGGCCATCAGCGTGCCGGTGGTGACCCGGCGCAGGCCGTCCGGGCGTGCCGAGTACACCCCGCCGGGGCCGCTGAGCAGCAGGTCGCCCGTCCCGTCGGGCCGCGCATAGTTGTAAATGCCGTCTGGGATCGCGATCGATGGACCGGTCGGCCGGCCCAGGACGTCGACCAGGATCATCTTCGGCTGGTCGGGGTCGCCGGTCGGCACCCACACGGTCGCCGGATCGGGCCCGGGTAGGGCCGGTCCGCTACGGTTCAGCTCCCCGGACAGGAGGCGCACGGCCTGCCCGTCGGGCACGACATAGCCGAGTACGTGGTCCAGCGGCCGGACCATCGCCCAGTCCTCGCCAGCGACGAACGACACCGCACCGCCGCTCGTCAGCGCGGGAACGGCTGTCTGGGCGATCCGCCCGCGAGCCAGCTCCACGCGAACCACCTCGGTCGGGCCCCGGCCGAACAGCTCCCAGCCACCGCTCACCCGGAGCAGCGCACGTCCCAAATCCGTGACCCGCACCGCAGGTGGCGTGGCGACAGGCGAAGCCCGTCCGGTCGATGGCGACGCACCCGCCGCCGTCGCGGTCGGCGCGTGCGTCGGCGTAGCGGACGGGCTCTTCCCCTTCCGCACGTACACCAGCGCGGCCACCGCGACGGCAGCGGCCAGCACGATCGGCAGCCACCTCGCCAGCCAGCGGGGCAGCCACTTCGGCAGCCACCCCGGCCAGGGCGGTCCCGGCGTGCCGTCACGCCGCGGCCCACCGAACTCGATGACCTCGAGCCGCTCGTCCCGACCCGACTGGTCGTCGCGACCCACTACGCCATCATGGGACAGGATGGGCACAGCAAGCGACAGGTATGACCGCGGGTGAGGTGCTCTGGAAGCCGCCGGCCGACGTCCTGGACACCAGCCGGACCGGACACTATCCGCGCCAGCCGGGCCGGGATGCCTCGACCTGCAAGGAGGGCTCGCCGGAGGCGGGCCGGTTATCCCGCTCGGCTCCTGTGACTGGGCTTCGTAGTTGGCCGGTTGGTCGCCCAGAGCCTGGTCCGTTGGTGTGGGTTTGGGCACGCTGGTTGGCCAGGCTGGGCGGGATAGTTGGCCGTTTGGTTCGGCTGGGCGGCGGTGTTGGTCGCCGCCGGCGGTTGGCTTCGTTCGGGAGAACCGGTGCCACTCATGGATCACCGCAGGTCCGGGTGCCGAGGTTAACGCGGTGCCGAGACATCACTGTCCGTAGGAGCTGATCAAACCCGCTGCTCCCCGGCTGGTGCACGGATCTGCCGAGATGAGGATGCTGACCGGGCGGGGTCAACGCTCGGGCGTTTCCGGCAGCGCCTGCGGCATGGGCGGTGGTCCCGGCGACGCCCACCTACCCGCTGACCTCCCAGGACACGGTCGCCGGCTAGGCCGTCAGATTCTGTGCCAGCACGACCAGGTACTTGGCGTGACTGGCGCGCTCGTGGGTGACACCGATGACCTCGTAGCCGGGAGCAACTCCCTCGACCGCGGGGCCGGTCCTCGTCACGATCCTGGCCAGGTCATCGCCCGCCGGACACGGTGATGTCGGTGCCGGTGACGTACGATGCCGCCGGCGAGACCAGCCACGACACAGCGTCGGCGATCTCGTCGGGGCGGCCCATGCGACCGAGCGGGCTGCTCGCGCCGACCTCCTGCGCTCCTGGGGTGGCCGCGGCCATTTCCGTGTCGATAGCGCCTGGCGAGACGCTGTTGACACGGATCCCTTCGGGGGCGACCTCGTTGGACAGGCCACGGCTGAACGTCACCACGGCGCCTTTCGTGGCCTCGTACGGCACGAGTCCTGCTATGTCGGGGAACGCCGCCTGGGCGGCGATCGAGGCGATGTTGACGATGGAGCCGCCCGTGCCGCCGTGTGCGGTCGACATCGCTCGGACGGCGTACCCGGCGCAGGTCATGGGGCCCACGACGTTGACCTGCATCAGCCGGGTCAGGTGGTGCGCGTCCTGCTCGTCGATGCGTGCCTGCTCGCCGGTTGTCCCGGCGTTGTTGACCAGTGCGGCCAGCGGCCCCAGCTCACGCTGGGCGCGTTCGAACATGTCGGCGACGGCATCCGGTGCCGCCATGTCCGCACGCACGGCGATGGCCCGGCCGCCGCGTCCACGGATGGTGGAGACCACCGATTCGGCGCCGGCCGCGTCCGCCGCGTAGTTGACCGCCACGCCGTACCCGTCCTGGGCCAGCTTCTGGGCGATCGCGGCGCCGATACCCCGGCTCGCGCCGGTGACGATCACCGCGCCTTTCCCCTGCTCAGTTCGCGTCATCTTGTCGACCTCCCGTCGCAGCATCTCTTGTAGGGGCGGGCCGCACGTTGCCTTCCGCAACGTCAACGACCCGACGATGAACGATCAGCAAGACAGGCTGAACCAACCACGCCGAGCACTACCCACAGGGCCACGGCGAAACCCCACGCCATCCCCGATCGGAGCCGGGCGCCTGGCGTCGCAACGTAGCCGCTTCCGTGGCTGATGCTGGCGACCGGAGCAGCCCCGCGGCAGGTTCGGGTCGTTCACCCCGGTCGCCGACGAGCCACAGCGTCCCGAACATGAACAACAAGATCGGCTGCGCTGTCATACCGCGATCCGAGCGCTACACAGCGTCACCCACATCGGCTCGTTAATCATGCTGCTTTGCCGATGAGCGGTCGCCGACAACAGTTGCGTCCGCAATGATTTGCGGCGCAGCTACACCGAATCGAGGTGCTATGAACGGCCACCCACCGTCTGTCGGTGGCGTCGATATCGACGTTCCCCTGGTTCGTCGGCTGCTGGCCCAGTTCCCGAAATGGGCGACCCTGCCGGTCACTGCAACTGGCGTGAACGGCTGGGACACCGTCATTTTCCGGCTCGGTACCGATCTGGCCGTGCGGCTGCCGCGCCGCGAACTTGGCGCCGAGCACCTGTCGACCGAGTATCGGTGGCTACCGGTGATCGCACCGCACCTGCCCCTGCCCACACCAGTGCCGTTGCGTCTCGGCGAACCGGCCGAGGGCTACCCGTGGCACTGGACCGTAACACCGTGGCTGCCCGGCCGAACCGCGTCAGATGGGCCGGTACGCAACCAACGCCAGACAGCCGACCTGCTCGCTCGGTTCATCACGGACCTGCACGCCCTCGACACGACCGGCGGACCGGCCAGCACGCTCCGTAGCATCCCCCTGGTTGATCGGGATTCCGCTGTCCGAGCGACGATCGCGAACATGCGCGGTAACTGGGGCGCCGATGCGCTGACCGCGGTGTGGAACGCCGCCCTCGCTGCTGGGCCGTGGACGGGACCGAACGTATGGGTCCACGGTGACCTGCACCCGGCGAACCTGCTGACCATCGACGGTCGGCTCAGTGCGGTCATCGACTTCGGCCTCCTCGGCGTCGGTGACCCGGCCAGTGACCTCATCGTCGCCTGGACCCTGCTGTCCCCGCCGGGCCGTTCCCACCTGCGCCAGGCACTGTCGATTACCGACGCGACCTGGGCACGTGGCCGAGGTCGTGCCCTCGACTTCGGCCTGATGTGCCTCTCCCGTACCCAACACGATTCTGTGGTCGGCCGCATCGCACGTCGTACCGTTGCGCAGCTTCTTGCCGACAACGGATGAACACCAGCGGCATCACCGGTGGAAACGCTTCTGATTCGACGCACCCGGGCGCCACGGAGGTCGAGATCAGGTGCGCTCTCATGCCGCCGAGCGCGCCCTTTCAACCTCACCGACAAGGCGAGGCCCAGCGCAGCGAGGCCCGCCGACGACCTGCTCTGCTTGAGGATGTTCGCCCAGGAGCCTGCGTCGACCACACGCGACTCGTCGGTCAGGTGCCATCGGTATCGAAGCCGGCGACGATCGCCCGCGCGACCGGCGACGGATCGGATCCATCGATGGCGAAGCCGTCTTCGACGTAGATGCCAGGCTGGGCCATCATCCGCGGCGTCGTCCCACGGTGCGGCCACGTCGCGGTGTGCACGATGAACGGGTGGCACAGGAATACGTCGCCGGCGCGCCCGGTGGCGTGGACGACCGTGCGGCACATGACCGACGGGCGCACGCGTGAGATGGATTCCTCACCGCTCATCCCGGTCTCGCCGGCCGGCTTTAGGATGCTCGGCATCGCCAGATGCGACCCGATCGCAATCCGGGTCGGCGCGTCGTCCTCGCCCACATCGCTGAACAGGAACAACGCGAGAAGGCCGCGCGCACGCGAGTGCACGTTGGCCCAATACCCGCCGTTGACCTCGTAGCTGCCCTCGATGTGCCAGCCGACGTCGCCCGGGTACTCCTCGGACGGGAACCGTACCGGCACCGAGCCGCCGACACCTCGGCGCCGCGCCCAGCGGCCGGGGCCGATCAACGCGTCGTACGCGGACCACAGCGCGGGCGCGGTACCGGCGACCTCGAATGGACCACCCTCCGGGCAGGGTACCCGGACGACGGGACGAGTCCACGTCGCCCGGTCGCGGGTCACACCTTGCGAGGCAAGTACTTTCCAGATGGCTTCCCCGCAGGCGGCGGTAACGTCTGGATCGACGGCACCGCGTACGGCGACATACCCGTCCCGCTCGAACTGCTCGATCCCGCGGCTGTCCACGGCGCCAGTCTGCCGAACAGTCGCGCACCGGGCATTCAATATCCGGGCGGCCCGCACATGCCGCCGAGCGGGCGCTACGCAGCGTCACCGCAGTCGGGCCAGCCGGATGCCCGGTCGTGCCGATGAGCGTTCACCTGATCAAGGGCCGGCTGCGCGTTAGGGTTTCCACAGCGGGTCACGGCCGATGAAGCCGAGGAGCCAGCTCTGCGGGTCGGCGTCGGCTGGTACGTCGACTCGCGCGCCGTACTGGCCGGAGGAGCGCATCCCGTCCTCGAAGTCGACCATGCCGTCCAGGAGTAGTGCGCAGAAGTCTGGATCGAGCCGGTCGTCCTGGCCGGTCGCCCGGGCGAGATCCCATGTGTGCATGAAGACGTCGGCCGTGTAGAACTGGTCGATCGCCCGGTCCAGCGGTACCTCGCCGATATGCGGGTTCTGCAAGAAACGGCCGGGGGTGGCCGGGTCGTCGAGCACCGCCTGGACCCCGTCGCAGTGCAGCACCCAGGCGGCCACCGGGTCCTCGTCGACGGAAGTTGTACACCCGCGCCGGCCGCCAGGAACGACGGGAACCATTCGGTCAGATGTCGCACCACGTCGCGTGCCGTCCATTCGGCTACCGGCGACGGCACGTCCCAGTCGTGGGTACCGCGTACCCGGTCGGTGAACGTGGCGCCGATCTGCCGGTGCCGCTCGGCCGGAGCCTCAGACAGCGCCATCGGCCAGCAGCCGGTCGAGCTTGGCGTTACCCCTCGTGCACGCCGGTCTGCATCCGCTTTGCAGCCACGCGTCACGACCCTCGAAGCTGTCGCACAGGGACGACGCGAGCATCCGGGTCCGGCCGTCGCCGAGGTCCTCGAATACCATGGTCTCAAGCGCCACGCCGTCGGGCTCGCCCTCGTACGTGAACGTCTGCACGATGCGGTCGGGGCGGATCTCGTGGAAGCAGCCGCGGAAGGCGAACTCGGCACCCTCCGCGTCCTGGACAAATCGCCAGCTGCCACCGGTACGCGCGTCCCACTGGTCGATCTTGGTTGTCATGCCGTTCGGGCCGACCCACTGGACGAAGAGGTCCGGGTCCGTGTGCGCCCGCAGCAACTGTGCGGGCGTGGCGTTGAAGTCGCGGGTGATGCGGATGACCGGCACCTTCGGGTCGGCCTCGATGGTCGCCTCAGCGATCACGTTCATTGTTGTGCTCCTTCTGCTCGTCGCGGTTCATCGCCTCGAGTACGGCGTCGAGACGGCGGTAGCGCTCTTCGGCCGTGCGCCGATAGCGCTCGATCCAGCTGTCCATCAGGTCGAAGACCTCCGCCTCCAGGTGCACCGACCGCGGCTGCGGTCCAAGCG